>Ga0073928_10000214_pt1 | contig 141569 bp, 136 predicted proteins | sample PaiPotPPA55metaG_FD_76969 | JGI IMG/M metagenome (GOLD analysis project Ga0073928, IMG submission 76969) | Iron sulfur acid spring bacterial and archeal communities from Banff, Canada, to study Microbial Dark Matter (Phase II) - Paint Pots PPA... ... | reverse complement strand
GGTGGTTTGGAGTTGCTGGGTGGTGGTTTGGAGTTGCTGGGTGGTGGTTTGGAGTTGCTGGGTGGTGGTTTGGAGTTGCTGGGTGGTGGTTTGGAGTTGCTGGGTGGTGGTTTGGAGTTGCTGATTGGTGGTGCGGACCTGGCTGTCTTGCGACTCCACCTGGTCGAGCTTTTGTTCGAGCTTTTCGATTAGCTTGCGGTCGCGCGCGCGATCGGCGCGCAGTTGGCGCAACTCGCGCTGGACTTGCTTAAGCGCCTGCGCCTCCGAGTCATCCGCCCACGCCTCGGGTGCAGCCGTCACTGCAACGATCGCGAGGACGACCAAGGTCAAGGCGACCGTCGCCAGCAACCCGGCTCCAGTTTTTGTAGAAGCCATGAGACCCCCCTCCTGCGACACGACCGTAAACGAGAGCAGCGCCGTGGCCGGGGCAACGAGCATGCCTGACGGCCTTTAGCGCCGGTCGGCCTGGGCAATGCGCTCGTCAGTGCTGCAAAATTTACGCTCACAGTGCGCTGGCGTGGAAAGCAAGTACGATTCGAAAGCGTAAGAATTGTCCCGCAAAGAACCAAACGGAATTCCGCCAGCCCTCCGGGCGCCTCTCTCGAAGCGAATTGAGCGTGGCGCGAGGCGGGCCTAAGGTGTCAGGTGGAATCCATGATGACGGCAACGTCGCAATCCATCGCTCCGATGTGCAATTTGGCGGCGATCGTCGAGGCGATGATGCGTCCGGAGATGTATCCGGACCATCCGCGCTCGGTCGAGGTGCGTCAGACGCACGTCTCGTACGCTTTCATGGCAGGCGACTACGTCTACAAGATCAAGAAGCCGGTGCGGTTCGCTTTTCTCGACGCCCGCACGCTCGCCCGCCGGCATCAACTGTGTCTCGACGAGGTGCGGCTTAACCGGCGGCTCGCGCCGAACGTTTACCTGGGCGTCGTTCCGATACTTAGGCGCGGCGGCGGCGAGTTGGCGCTGGGCGCGGCGTCGAACCGCGCGAACGAGACGGGCGCGGCTGCGGAGTGGGCGGTCAGGATGCGTCGGCTGGGGGAGGCCACGATGCTCGATCGCATGGTGGCGGAGGGCCACGTGAGCGTTGTGGAGATTCGCGCGATCGCGACTCAACTCGTCGCCTTTCATCGCGCGGCCGCCGCCGACCACGGATGGAAGTACGGCGCGGCGGCGTCGATATGGCGGCTGGTGCGGGGAAATGTCGGAGAACTCGCGCTCGATTGCGCGAACGCGGTCACGCCGGGCGAGCTGGATGAGCTGGAGCGTTTCGCCCACCGTGTAATCGAGTTGCGCTGGAGCCTGCTCAACCGTCGCGCGCTCGGCGGCCGCGTGTGCGAAGGTCACGGCGACCTGCGCTGCGAGCATGTCTCGCTCGCCGGCGATTCGATCACGATCATCGATTGCGTCGAATTCAGCGAGGGGCTGCGTTACGTCGACGTCGCCTCGGACATTGGATTCCTCGCGATGGACCTCGACCGGCTCGGCGCCCGCGGGCTCTCTGACGAGCTTGTCGGAACGTATCGCCAGGCTTCCGGCGACGCCGACCTTCCGCTACTGATTCCGCTCTACAAATTCCATCGCGCCCTGCCGGCGTCGCGACCTATCTGCGCCAGCGCGGCGAGTTCGTCGCGCTGAACGAGATCCCGCAATCCTCCCATCTTGTAGTCGATACGGAGCGGGGCCTCGAAGCGGCGTCGGCGTCAATCACGGAACGGCTCAAGAGCCTCGGCCGCGTCCGTGGCTGACGGCGCAGGCGCCCGCGGCGCAGCATCAACGAGCCAAGATACTCATTCCCACGAATCAATCTTTATATTCATCATGGCGGCGCACCCAGAACTGAGGATTGCTATGGCCGGCCTCGTCGCGCCCCTTGGGCACCAGGTCGAGATAGTGATAGGCGCCGTTTAACATGTCCACGCCGCGCGAATAGCACGAGTAGGTGTGGAATATCGTTCCATCCCCGTCCTTGTGGAACACGCTGATTCCTACCATTTCCGAAGCCGGAGGCTTGTTCAGTCTGTAGTTGTAATAGGACTGCTCTTTCGCCACTTCTTCCGGTGTGAATGACACGTAGTAGTCATAGTTGAAGTCGCTACCGAATGACGATAGCCATTTGAAGCTCCATCCCATGCGCTTGCGGTAGGCTTCCAGTTTCGCCTGCGGTGCGCGCGAGATGGCAACCATCGTCACATCGCGATGGTTGAGGTGCACGGGAATGCCATTGAAGTTGTCGGCCCAGAATGAGCAATGCGGGCATCCCGCGTCCCAATCCGGATCGAACATGAAATGATAAACGACCAGTTGGCTGCGCCCCTCGAACAACTGCGCCAAAGTCTCCTTGCCGTCGGGCCCGTCGAAAACGTAATTCTTGTCGACGCTCTCCCAGGGCAATTCCCGCCGCTCCTCGCTCAGTTGGTCGCGCAGCCGGGTGAATTCCTTTTCCTTGGCCAGCAACTGCTTGCGGGCCGCGAGCCATTCGTCGTGCGAAACGACCTTGTGGTTCTGCATAAGACTTTGCTCCGTGATGGTTTTCGTAACGCTCGAGACTAGTCTGTTTTTGCCAGCAACGATCCGAGATTGCTGAGTTTTATCGGCCAGCCGGAGGAGTATCGCCCTCTCGCCATCGGGTCGCTCTCACCGGTATGCATCAATGTCAGCCGCGTGCCGCCTGCGCTCGGCTCAAGGCGAAATTCGACGCGAGTCGGCTCGTCCAACTCCGAACGATGCCACGACCAGACCATCCGCCGCGGCGGCTCCATTTCCAGCACCTCACAGTCCATCCATCCGCGCCACTCCGCAGTCGGCTCTGCGTGAAGCGTAAAGCGCTTGCCGATCCGCGGCTCGAAGTCATTGACCATCAGCCACTGAGCCAGTGCGGCCGGATCGGTAATCGCCGCCCATACTTTGTCGATCGGATGCGTGTAGTCCTCGACTAAGAGGATTTCAACTTTCATCGGCTTTTATCCAGGTAGGCTTGGAGCCTTTTCAGCCGGCTCTGCCAGAAGCGGCGATGCTGCGAGGTCCATTCATCGACGATGCGGAGCGGCGCCGCGTCAAGCCGATATAGGCGTTGCCGGCCCAAGGCACGGCGGCTGACCAGGCGCGAGTCGAGCAGTACCGCGAGATGCTGCGAGATGGCGGCGACCGTGATGTCGAAGCCCTGAGCCAACTCCTGCACCGATTTTTCTCCGTCGGAGAGGAGATCTATCAAGCGTCGGCGGTTTGGATCGGCTATGGCGTGAAAGACGCCATCGCTCGCGGAAGAATGCATGGTGTGAATGATATTAAAGCGTTCACTTAAATGTCAAGCGATGATCGATTGCCCGGAGCGAGCCATCGCTATGATCCGATGCTGCGGGTGAAGTTCGCGGGCGATTGCCCGTGACGCAGCGCGGACCGCGGGCCACGATCATTGCGGGCAGCCTGGACTAGCGGAGGCGGACTATGCGGCCGCGCCGATGAGCATCTGGAAGATCTGGATAATCGCCGGGCCGAGAATAATGATCATCATTGCGGGCAGAATCAGCAGCACCAGCGGCAGAAGCATTTTTACCGAGCTTTTTTGCGCCGCCTCCTCAGCCATCAGACGCCGCTTGGCGCTCAGCAGTTCGGCGGCCGCGCGCAACGAAGGCCCCAGGCGCCCGCCTATCTCCTTGCTCTGGATGAATACCGCGCCGATCGCCTTGAGGTCGTCCACGCCCGTCCGTTCGCTGAGGTTGCGCATGCTGTCCTCGAGCGAAATGCCCGCGCTCATCTCGGCCGCCGCGGTAGTAAACTCCTTACCCAGCACGCGGCCCTGGCGCGCGGTCTCACGCCCGACGACTTTGATCGCTTCGAGCAATCCCTGTCCGGCTTCCAGCGTGACCACCAGCAGATCGAGGATGGCGGGCAGCTCGTGCAGGATAGTCAATTGACGCTTACGTCCCAGGCGCTTGACGATATTGCCGGGCAGCAGATAGCCGATCACCGCGCCGCCCAGCAGCGCCGGAATCCGCCATCGCGGGTGGAAGTGCGCGAGCACCAAACCTGCCGCTATCACCAATACAAAGGAGGCTATCCGTGCCGCACGGTATACGGCCAACTGCTCCACCTGGTTGAAACCGGCCCGGGTCAGCGCGATGTGAGTTTGCCGGACCTCGGGGGAGTTCTGATCGGCGGCCTCGGTCTTATTGATCCACCACGCGAGCAACTTTCCGGAGATGCCGCTCCACTGAAGCGAGGACCGGTCAAGCGTGCCGGCCGCGCCGTACGGCGATACGCCGCGCGCGCTTTGCCAGGAACTTGGCGGCTCCTCGGTAGTAAGTCCAAAATACAGCGCCATGACAGTAGTCATTCCAAGGAAAAAGACCGTGAGGGCGATCATGTAGGACATGCTAATAGTGCACCCGCGCGATCCTGCGCATCACGAAGAACGCGATTATGTCGAGTACGATCGCGGTCTCGAGCATCTTTTGCCCATATTCATTATGGAACAGGGGCCGGGAATAGTCCGGGTTGATGAGGCTGAAGGCCGCTAGCACGATGAACGGGAGCAAGCTGACGATGACCGCACTCGCCCGCGACTGCGCGGTGAGCGCGCGCAACTGATGCTCCGCGCGCTGCCGATTGCGCATCCCCTCCGCAACGTGTTGGAAAATCTCGGCCAGGCTGTTCCCAACGTCGGTCTGGACGCGCACTGCGGCGACCAGGAAGCCCAGCTCTTCGACCGGCGCCCGCTCGTACATCGCCTCGAGCGCCAGCGGCAGAGTCATCCCAAGCTGGACCTGCTCGACGATCAGGCGCAGCTCGCCGGAAACCGGCTCGGGCAGATTCTGCCCGGCCATCTGAAGCGCGCGCAGCATCGTATGGCCCGACTCGAGCGCGGACCTGAGCAGATCGATCAGATACGGCAATTGCTCGCCGAGCAGCTTGAGCCGTTGGGTGCGCCTGCGGCGTGCGTAAAGCACCGGCGCCGTGGCGGCTGCGACACCGCATAGCAGTGCGCCGGGGACGTTTAGCCAGTGAGCCGAGACGAGGGTGCACGCAACCAGCAGCGCCGGTATCGCGAGCATGAGCGGCACCGTGGCTTGACGCATCGTTTCGCTGAGAAAGCCGCCCACCCACGGCACCGTGCTCAGCCGCGCAAGCACCAGCGTCATCTCGTCCTTGGGCGGGGTCCACGCAGCCTCCGCGCGCGGGCTCGCCGGCGAATTTCCCAGCCGCCGTTCGAGCACCCGTTCCTCAGCGAGCCGATGCTTTTGCCGCATCGTGTAGTACGCGACCACCGGGCTTATCAGCAGGACGAAACAGACCAATGTGATTAGTTCCGTCATCGCGTCAGTGCAGCTCGCGCGGAGCGAGCATCGATTGAGGAACCGCAAAGCCGGCGGCCTCGAAGCGTTCGGTGTAGAAGGGACGTGTGCCCGTGGTCCTGAAATGCCCCAGCACCTTGCCCGACGGGTCGACCCCGGTGCGCACGTACTCGAACAGATCCTGGGTCAGCACGGTGTCGCCTTCCATCCCGGTAATTTCGGTTATCTTGATGATCTTGCGGGCGCCGTCGGAATGACGCGCGAGCTGAATGATCAGGTTGATCGAATTGGCGACATACTGATGCATCGCTTTTTCCGGCAGCGCCACTCCCGACAGCAGCATCATCATCTCGAGCCGCCCCAGCGAGTCGCGCGGAGTGTTGGCATGGATGGTGGCCATCGAGCCGTCGTGGCCGGTCGACATCGCCTGCAGCATGTCGAGCACTTCGGCGCCGCGCACGCGGTCGGGACGCATCCGCAAGGTATTGCGGAACAGCTCGCGCTGCGTGACCTCGCCCTTGCCGTCGACGTTGGGCGGGCGGGTCTCGAGGCGGAAGACCTGGGGCTGCTGCAGGGCCAGCTCGGCAGCATCCTCGATCGTGATGATGCGCTGGTCTTCGGGGATATAGGTCGAGAGGCAGTTCAGCAGGGTGGTTTTGCCGCTGCCGGTGCCGCCGCTGATCAGGATGTTGAGCCGGGTAAGCACCGCGATGCGCACGAAGTCGGCTATCTCCTGGGTGCACGTGCCGTTGATGATCAGATCTTCCACCCGGTAGCTGTGGCCGCCGAAGCGGCGGATGCACAAGCCGGGGCCGTCGATCGCAAGCGGCGGTATGATGGCGTGAACGCGCGAGCCATCGGGCAGCCGCGCGTCAACCATCGGCGAGGCCTCGTCGATCCTCCGGCCGACGCGCGACACGATGCGGTTGATAACGCTCATCAGGTGCCGATCGTCGCGAAAGCGCACGGTGGTCTTGTGGATTTTGCCGTGGCGCTCGATCCATACTCCGCGGTAGCCGTTGACCAGGATGTCGGAGATGTCGTTGTCCTGGAGCAGCAGTTCGAGCGGACCGAGACCCAACATGTCGCTGGTGGTGGCTTCGATCAGGCGTTCGCGATCGGCTTCGGCCAACAGCAGATGCTCTTCGTCGACCAGTTCGTCGATCACCGCGTTCACCTGCGCCAACAGCGGCGCATAGCCTGCGTCTTCGAGCTTGGTGATGTCGATTTTCTTGAGCAGCAGATCCTGGATCCGGCCCTTGAGCGCCTGGAAACGCACCTTTCCCGCGTCCTCGTTGGACGCTACGATTAGCTGGCGCGTATCGATGGCAAAGAGCGAGGGCCCGGCCGCCGAGGGCGCGCCCTGCCCGTCGCTTTGCAGACGATCGATTAGACCCATTGGCGGCGTGCCTCCCTAGCGGCCCATCGCATTCATCAGCCTGGAGAAAACGCCCGGCTTGTGCGCACCGTCGGTGGCCTCCAGAGCGCCAATCAAAGTTTTGGCGAGCCGCTCGACCGCGAGCAGCAGCGGCGATCCCGCCGGCAGCGTGGAAAGCCCGTCGCCTTGCGCTTCGGTCGCCGCCAGCGCCGCCTCGTCGTGTGGAATGCAAAAGGCCACCGGCCGATGCAAGGCGGCCTCGATTTTCTCCAGCGAGACCGCATGCGCAGGGCGGTAGTGGTTGAGCAACAGGTCGAGCGAGACGTGTTTGAGTTTGAGGCGTCCGAACAGATCAAGAAAGCGTTGCGCTGCCCGCACTCCGGTGATCGATTGATCGAGCACGTATAGTACGTTACCCGCGCGCTCCCACGCCGCCACAGTGCCCTCGTTCACATGATGGCCGCAATCGATGAGTACGTAGTCGAACAATTGCAGCATCACTCCAACGGTCGCTTCGATAGTGCCTGGCGAGACCATCTCGCCGTCCTCGATCCGCGCCGGCGCGCTCAAAAGGTACAGCCCCGAGGAATGTTTCCTGGCCGCTGATTCAAGGCGAATCGAATCGACGCTGGTGGTCGGGTCGGCGAGCTCGCCGATCGAATGGACGCTCTCGAGGTCGAGTATCGCCGAGAGCGAGGCGGCCTGAAGGCCGAGGTCGACCAGCGCCACCTGTTTTTGCGTCAGGCGGCGGAGCGCGAGTCCCAAGGCGACCGTCAGGCTGCTGACGCCGACTCCGCCCGACACACTGACCAGTGCGTAGGCCGCTTTGCTCGCCTGCCCTCCGCCGCGGTTGACTTCGCTGACCGTCCACAGCGCGCGCGCGAGGTCGACCGGATCAACCGGCATGAATAGTACTTCGTTGGCGCCGGCCCTTAACGCGCCGCGCACCGCTTCCGGCGTGCGCCGGCTGACCACCGCCGTCACCTCCGACCAGTTGCCGCTCTCGATCCACGGCCGCAGCTCCTCATCCCACAGATCGAGGTCGTCGTCGAGCAGTATCATCAGGATACGCACCGCGTCGCCTTGTGGCGGCGCCTGTCCGGGGGCCGCAATCTCGGCAATCTCCATCCTGAGGTCGGTGAGAGCGGCCAGCAGTTCGCGCAGTTCGGCGCGGTGCGCCGGCGTGCCACCGGCCAGCGAGATGTTGAGGCTGCCGCGCCGCTTGTGCTGCGCAGTATTGAAGCCATTGCCGTTGCCGTTGTGTTGCGCTGAATTCATTGCCCCTCGGCTGACTCGCGGTGGCGTCTGCGTGCACGCGCCTATTCACTGGCCATGGTCTGGGTAACCGAGAGTTGGCTTGGAAAGGTAACCCCGAAAAAAGTCGTACCCAAAAACAGCTTGGTCTGAAGGTTGTAACTGACCGTCACCGTGACCGCCGTACCGGTCGCGCGAGGAACCGCCGTGGGCGAAAGCACCACAGGTTGCAGGCCGGAATCGCTGATGAGCGGTGACGCGGTGGAGGTCAGGTAGGAGCCCACCGAACTCTGAGCAAAACTCGGATTCAGCGAGGCATAGCGCGCGCAGGAAATCGCGGCCTGGTTGACCGCGAGCGCCGCACCCCCGACGACTACCATCTGCACTACACCGAGCATCAAAAGTAGAAAGATTGGAATAATAAGTGCGAATTCGACCAGAGTCTGACCGCCAGAACCTCCGCGATATGTCTCGCGACCGATCCGTCGTGCGTCCGTTGACGATACAGCGTCTCCTTTCCGCACATGACTTATCTTCAGCAATGTATGCATAGCTCGCATCAGTCGCAAAGCGGAGCATGATTCATACCAGTGACGCCATTAGTCAATTCGCGACCACTTGCTCCGTTCGCCCTTCCACTGCGATACTGGATCGCTCCTTGCATGATCGTGCTTTGGGGAATTGGAGCGATATAAGATTGATGCAAAAGCATGGGCGTGCGCGGCGCGGACGGCGGGGTCAGATTATGGTAATCCTCGCCCTGGCAGCGGTCGGACTAGTAGGAATAGCCGCGCTAGGAATCGATGTTTTTTACATTTACTGGAATAAAAACAAGCTACAGGGTGGCACCGACGCCGCGGCTTTGGCAGGCGCTACTTACTTCAACAACGTCACCTTCGTCGGTAAGAATGCCGCGTGTCTCTATGCAACCGACGCGCAGAACGCGGCCTGCACCTATGCGCTCAACAACGGCATATTGCTGAGCGAACTCGCCAGTGTGGTCGCCAATTCGGGCAGCCAGTCGATGACCGTAAGCGCGACGCGCACAATATCCGCCCTCTTCGCCCGGGTTGTGGGCATCCAAAACTTTACCGTAAGCGCCATTTCCGTGGCGGTGCTGCGGGGACTCGCTTCCGCCACTAACATCGCGCCGCTCGGCCTCGATTCGACCACTACTTACACCTACGGGCAGGCGCTCACATTGCATAACGGAAATTGCGGTGCGGGATGCTGGGCTGGGCTATCTATGCAAAGTGCGAGCAATGGCACGATCGGCGCTAACGCATTCAGGCAGAATCTTGGGTCCGGGTGCTCCTGCACGGTCAAGGTAGGCGATATTCTGACCAGCGAGCCGGGCGCTACGACTGGCCCGATCGGCCAAGGCGTGAGTGCTCGCGTGGCGGCGGGTAATGCCTCCGATTCCACCGGGACGTGGTCCACGCACACCTTGAGCGACGCACGAGTGACGGTCGTTCCGGTAGTCAATTGGAGCGGATGCGTAGGCAGTTGTTCGGTGCCGGTCACCGGGTTTGCGGAAGTATGGATTTCGAGCACCACTGGCGCGGACATCAACGCGGTATTCATTCGCCAGGTCGCGGAGGGCACTCCGGGCACTGGCGGAACCAACATGGGCGCGGTTCATGCTCAGCTTACGCAATGAATAGTAATTCCTCTGCAATAATACTGCTGGCAACGATGTTCGAGGCGAATCAGCCGTGACCGTAGCAGCGTTGATTATAGATGACTCGCCGTTCGCGCGGAAAATCATCCGCCATCATCTGACCAAGCTCGGCTTCCATGTCGAGGGCGAAGCCGAGACTGCCGCGCAGGGCCTCCGGCTCTTCAGAGAGCTCAAGCCCAAGCTGGTCACGCTCGACGTGATGATGCCCGAGCGTGAGGGCATCGACAGCCTGGCCGCCTTCCGAACCATGAGAAAAGAGGTTCCAGAGACTGCAATCGTGGTCGTGAGCGCGGTGCCCTTCGAGAAGACGCGCGATACGTTCTTGAATGAGGGCGCGACCGCCTACGTGATCAAGCCGTTTAGCCAGTTCTCTTTCGAGCCAGTGCGGCAAAAGTTGCAGCGAGCCTTTCCGGCCTGGACTGCATAGCGGAAGAGCAATGAAGAGAGCAGTAATATGAATGTTGATTCGCGCGACATAGCCAATGACAGTTCGATCGATCAAAAGGCTGTTCAGGATCTGCGCAACGAGGGCGAGAACCTGCTGAGCGACCTGGTGGATATGTTCATCCACGAGGTTCCCGGCCAGTTGGCAACGCTCGAGGCGGCACTGGCAAAAAGAGACGTCGGCGCCGCCAGGCTAACCGCGCATACGCTCAAGGGCACCAGCGCCAACTTTGGCGCTGCGCGGATGCAGGCGCTTGCAAACGCGATCGAGGAAAAGGCCCGCAACGGCTCGCTCGACGGCGCGTCTGCGACCGTCGTCGAGTTACGCGCCGAGTGCACCAGGGTTCGCGACGCTCTCAAAGCCGTACGCTGAGCGGAATCGCTGGAGGCTAAAACTGCCCCCCCGGTTCTCTGATCGAAATACGCACGACACGCTGCAAGCTCATCGCGGCGTGGGAAACGACGCGCTACTTCCTTATTAATCCATAGTGAAGCGCCCCGGGCAGGCGCGCGGCTAGCTGCGCTTGCTCCGACCGCGTCGCGCGCGAGTTGCCGGAGCGCGCCGAAGGCGTCATGATTTGCGCCGTCCGGGCCCGCGATCGCGTGCCCCGCTACTTCAACGCGTGGGGTGATGCACGATGAATGAACGGATGCTTCTGCCAACTACGGTGGTTGGCAGTTATCCGCAGCCCGACTGGCTAATCGACCGTGAGAATCTCGCCAAGCGGCCGCCGCCGCGCGTGCGTGCGCGCGAGGTCTGGCGAATCCCCGAGCCGTGGCTCGAGCAGGCGCAGGACGACGCGACTATCGTTGCGATTCACGAGATGGAAAGCGCCGGCGTCGATATCATCAGCGACGGCGAGATGCGCCGCGAGAGCTACTCCAACCGGCTCGCCAACGCGCTCGGCGGGGTCGACCGCGAACGTCCAGGCAGCGCGATCAGCCGCAGCGGACGCCCCGACATCGTGCCGCTGGTTTCGGGTCCGATTCGCAGGCTCGCGCCGGTCGAGGTGCGCGACCTCACCTTTCTGCGCGCGCACACCACGCACAAGGTGAAGATCACGCTGCCCGGCCCGTTCACGATGACCCAGCAGGCCCAAAACGCCCACTACCCCGACGAGGACTCGCTTGCGATGGCGTACGCGGAGGCGGTCAACGAGGAGGTCAAGGATCTGTTCGCGGCCGGCGCCGACGTGGTGCAGATCGACGAGCCTTACATGCAGGCGCGCCCGGAGTTGGCGCGCCGCTACGGGCTCAAGGCGCTGAATCGCGCCCTTGAGGGCGTCATCGGCACGACCGCGGTGCATCTCTGCTTCGGCTACGCTTACATCATGAAGGACAAGCCGGCCGGCTACTCGTTTTTGCCGGAACTCGAGAACTGCCTCGCCCACCAGGTATCGATCGAGGCCGCGCAGCCCAGGCTCGATCTGTCGATTCTGAAAGAACTGCCCTCCAAGACCATCATCCTGGGCGCGATCGACCTTAACGATCCCGCGGTCGAGAGCGCCGCGACGGTCGCCAGCCGTATCCGCGCGGCGCTCGAGTTCGTCGCGCCCGAGCGGCTGGTGATCGCGCCCGATTGCGGGATGAAATATATCCCGCGCGACCTCGCATTCGCGAAGTTGAGCGCGATGGTTGCAGGGGCGCGAATCGTCCGCACCGCTCTCGGCTGATGCCGCGGTGTGTGAGCGTGCTCGAGGAGGAATGCTGATGAATCGAGGAGTGCTGCTCGCGGCCGCGATACTGCTCGGCGCCTCGTCTGCCTCGGCAATACAGTTGCCGTCGGAACGCACGATCGGCCGGATCGAGGCGGTGTTCGAGTTCCAGGGCGCGATGCCGACGGGCGTGACCGTCGCACCCAACGGACGCATCTTCGTAAACTTTCCGCGCTGGGGCGACGACGTGCGGTTCACGGTCGGTGAAATCCGCGGCGGCCGTCTCGTAGCCTATCCCGATGTGGAGGTGAATCGGGCGGACAATGCGCGCCCGGCCAAGACTTTCATCAGCGTGCAGAGCGTAGTGGCCGACGCTCGCAATCGCCTGTGGGTACTGGACACCGCGGCGCCGAATTTCAGCGAACCGATAAAGGGTGGCGCGAAACTGGTTGCCGTCGATCTCGCGACCAACCGGATCTCCAAGACGATTGTCTTCAAGCCCGACGTCGCTTTGCCCAAAACCTATCTCAATGACGTCCGCTTCGATTTGCGCCAGGGTAAAGAGGGCATCGCCTACATCACGGATTCCGGAACCGGGGCGCTGATCGTGGTGGACCTAGCCTCGGGCGAGGCCTGGCGCCGCCTTGCGAATCATCATTCGACTAAGGCCGATCCCGCGTTCGTGCCGATCGTCGAGGGAGAGACGCTGATGGTGCGGCCGGCGGACGGTCCGCCGCAGCCATTCGCCGTTCCTGCTGACGGAATCGCGCTCTCGGCCGACGGCGCGACGCTTTACTATTGCCCGCTATCGAGCCGCCATCTGTTCAGCGTGCCGACGGCGTATCTGCGCGATCGCTCGGTACCCGAAGAGCAGGTCGCCGCAGCGGTGGCCGACCTCGGGGAAAAAGGAGCCTCCGACGGACTCGAGGCCGACGCGCAGGGCCGCGTCTATGCTGGCGACTACGAGCACGACGGAATCCGCCGGCGCCTCCCCGACGGCACCTGGGAGACGATCGTTCACGACCCGCGCGTGCTATGGCCGGATACGCTTTCGGTCGGGCCCGACGGATGGCTCTATTTCACCGTTAATCAGTTGGAGCGGGGCGCGCGCTTCCACGGCGGCCACGATCTTAGGCAAAAGCCGTATACGCTGTTCCGCGTGAAGATCAACGGAAGCCCGGTCGCTCTGAAGTGACAGCGCGAGTTCCCCGTGAGCCGTCGCGCGGCTTGTCTCAGCCCTCGGCCAGCACCGCGCGCGCCGCCTGCTCGACCACCGTGCCCTTGAAAAAATCCGGATTGTTGCCTGCCCACAACCTGACCGGATTGGCGAACACGAAATCGCGGAAGTCCTTCTCGCTTATCAGTTCTTCGTCCACCAGTTCCCAGGCCTCGGTCAGCACCTTGGTCATGTCCGGAACGTCGAAGTGGCCGATATCGGAACCGAAGACCGCGTTGAGCCGGGCGCGGTACGGGTTGGCTTTCGTATTGAAGGCCCAGGCGTTGGCCGCGTCGTCCGCTTCGCAGCCGAAATAAAAATTGGGGATGAACAGATCGCGGATCTGTTCGGCGCGCTCGATTGCGCAGGCCTCAAAGTCGTCAAGCGACGCGTTGGGGTCGGCGGTCCGCGGCGAGTACGACTCGCCCTCGAGTTTCCATCGCTCCAGCTTGTCGGCGAGCGCCTTGCCGCCGTAGCGCTGGAACAGATGCGCCAGCATCTCGCGGTTGAGATTGGCGGGGTCGATGTCCTCGAGCGCCTTGGGATTGCGTTTTTTCCAGTGGCCAATCAGATCGCTGTAAAGCCCGCAGGCCCATCCCACGCCGCCCTCCAGGAAGGCGAACTTCAACTTCGGAAAGCGCCGCGTCACGCCGCCCAGGAACAGCGCCTTGCAAATCGCCTCGCCGGCCACGCCGAAGTGGCCGATATGATTGTACACCGCATTCGACGGCGAGATGCGCGTGCCGACACCCTTGGAAACAGTATGAAAGGTGGGTACGACGCCGAGCTCCTGGCACTTCGCCCACACCGGGTCGTAATCGTACTCGCTGTCGAGCGCGAGCATGTCGAGCCATTGCGCGTACGGATTGGGCTCGCCGCCGGGACCGACCGCCGCGCGAATCGGACGGCGCAGCAGGCTCGGCATCATCGCGACCTTGAGCCCCAGCGTCTTGACCGCGTACTCGAGTTCGACGATCGCCTCCTCGGGCGTATACATCGGAATCATCGCCACCGGCGTTAGCCGGTCGCTGAACTCACGGAACTGCTCGGCCGAGTACCGGTTAAACGCGCGGCAGGTCGCCTTGCGCGTCTCCTCGTCGGCGATGAACGGGATGCGCAGCGCCGCGGTCGGATAGAGCACCGCGAAATCCATCCCCATATCGCCCATGCGCTGGTACAGCAGCTTCGGCAGCATCGCGGTCGCACGGTCGAGCGTGTTCCTGGTCGGCACGCCCCACCATACCGGCTGGTCCAGCCGGCGCTCGCGCCGTTCCTTGAGCGGGACCGTGAGATGCCATCCTTCGTACGGCCGGTTCCTGAAACCCTCGGCGGCGCGCGTTCCCCCGACCTCTTTCAGATAGTCCATCAGATCCGGCCCGAACTCGACCCAATGGCCGTCGGAATCGATCACCGGATGTTTCAGGTGGGGCCGCAGGGCAGCCGATTCGGAACCTTGATTCCCTTGCTTCGCGGACATCGCGCATTCCTCCATCTAGCCGTCATCTAGCCGCAGCCGGGCCACGCTGTCCAGACTCGCGTGCACTCGTGGAACTCCACACCGGGCGGAAGCTGTGATAGATGGCTTCCACGCGGCAAGCGCGAATTGGCACGGGGAGATGACAAGCATGGCTGGCGCAAAAGCGAATTCCACGATGCTCGCGGGATGCCGGGTGCTCGATTTCACGCAGTACCTGGCCGGGCCCACAGTTACCCGGCTGATGGCGGAGATGGGCGCCGACATCATCAAAGTGGAGCTCGCGCCGATGGGCGATCCGTCGCGTCTGCTGCCGACGATCAAAAACGGACGTAGCGGCTATTTCGTGCAGCAGAACCGCGGCAAGAAGAGCCTGTGCCTCGATCTCAACAAGCCGGAATCGCTGGAGATCCTCCGCGCGCTCGTAACCAAGGTGGATATCGTGGTCGAGAACTTCGGACCCGGCGTAATGCAAAAACGCGGCCTCGACTACGATTCGCTCAAGCCGCTCAATCCGCGGCTCATCATGGCCTCGCTCTCGGCCTTCGGACGCAAGAGCCCGCTCGCGCACAAGACCGGCTACGACATGATCGCGCAGGCATTCTCCGGCATGATGCACATGACCGGAGACCCGGATGGATCTCCGACCTTCGTCGGAATCGGTGTCGCCGACGTGGGAACTGGAGTACATACTTTTGCCGCACTCGGATATGCACTTTATGCTCGGGAGAAAACCGGTGTTGGACAGTATATAGACATCGCGATGATCGACGCGCTCTACCACATGCACGATTTTGGCCTGCAGAGCCATTCCATCACCGATGGCGCGTTCATCCCAAAACGGATGGGCCGATATCACAACCAGATTTGTCCCGCCGGAGTATATAAAGCGCCGCAGGGCTGGATATTTATCCTGGTGCTCGATCGCCAGTGGGCAAGCATGACCAAGGCGATGAGCCGGCCGGAGCTTCGCGACGATCCGCGTTTCGCCACCAGCGCGGACCGGGTGAAAAACAGCGCCGCGCTCAACGCAATCGTCGAGGAGTGGCTATCGTCGATGCCCAGTGACGACGCCGCGGTGGCCGCGCTCGAGGAAAACCGCGTCGCATGCGCGCCGGTGCTCTCGGTCATCGACACGATGAAGCATCCGTACTTCAAGGCGCGCGACATGGTGCGCAAGGTGCGCGATCCGATCCTCGGTGAGGTGACGATTCCCGGTTTTCCGTTGAAATTTTCGGCCTATCCGGACCTGCCGGACATCCAGGCTCCGCTTTTGGGCGAGCACGGCGCACAGGTGCTCAAGGAAGTGCTGGATTACTCCGACGCGCGGATTGCGAAGCTCAAGGAAGGCGGAATCCTCTTCAGCGAGAATCGATAGTCTGTATTGTCGAGATTGCTGGATATTAGTCGGAAGATCCAAGGAACTTGCGCTGGGCGAGGTTGGGCGAGTCTAATCTGCAATCGTGGGCTCCTTCTTCGATTTCGCCGAGGTCTGCCAGTCGCTCAGCCAGACCAGTAGCCGCCTCCAGATAGCCGCGCTCGCGGCCGACTTTCTCGCGCGCCTTGCGCCCGCGGAAGCCGCGATCGCCGCGCGCTTCATGGTCGGCCGCGCGCTCGAACAGGGCGGCGAGCCGCGGCTTAACGTGAGCGGCCGCGCGGTGTGGAAGATCGCCGCCGCGCTCGGCGGCGGCGAGGATCAGGGCGAGGACATCTTCACCGCCGCAGCCGACTTCGGCGAGGCGATCGAGATGGTGATGCGGTTGCGGCGCGACGAGCCGGAGCCGACGCTCGCGCTCGTCGAGGTCAGCCGCGCGCTCGAAGAGATCGCGGAGATCGAGGGACGCAGCTCGCGACGGCGCAAGCTCGAAGGGCTCGGCGATCTCTTTGCACGGATGACCGCGCTCGAGGGGAAATACGCGGCCAAGGTGCTGATCGGCGAGATGCGCCACGGGATGAGCGAGGGCCTGATGCTGGAGGCGCTGGCGAAGATGGCCGGGCGTCCGGTGGACGAGGTTCGTCGGATGCACATGCTGGAGGGCGACGTTGGGCGGCTGGCGCAGTCCCTGCGCCAGCCGCCCAGCGTCGCCGCGCGCGGCGCCGGCGCGAGCGCCGGTGCCGGAGCGGAAAGCGTCGCGGGGGCTAACGGCGAAACCGCCGTTAGTCCCCGCGACGGTGCGCCTGACGCGGCTTTGGCGGCGGGCGCGCTCGCGCCCGCCGCCGCCAAAGCTGTCGCGCACGCGCGCGCGCTGCGCCCGATGCTCGCGCAGCCCGCGCGCGCGATCGCCGACGCGTTCGCGATTCTCGGCCCGCGCATCGCCATCGAGCACAAGATCGATGGCGCGCGCGTTCAAATCCATCACGCACCCGGCGGTGTGCGAATCTTCTCGCGCCGCCTAAATGAGATCACGCCCAGCCTGCCCGAGGTCGCCGAGGCGGCTCAGCGCCTCGGCGACCGCCACGCCATCCTCGACGGCGAAGTGATCGCCGTCGACCCGACTGGCCGGCCACTCGCCTTCCAGGAGGTGATGCGGCGGTTCGGGCGCGTGCGCGAGGTCGAGCGTCTGCGTATCGAGCAGCCGATCCGGTTGTTCGTATTTGACCTGCTCGCGCTGGACGGCGAACTCTGGATCGACCGGCCATACGAGGAGCGCTACGGCGAATTGGCCCGGCTCGCCGAGGGCGCCGGTCTCTCGCTTGCCGACCGAGTCGTGCCGGCGGCTCTGGAAGAGGCGGAGCGTTTCTATGCGGCCGCCGTCGCCGCCGGTTATGAGGGCGTGATGGCCAAGGCGCTCGCGAGCCGCTACACGCCGGGTGCGCGCGGCCGCGGATGGCTCAAGATAAAGCACGCGCATACGCTCGACCTCGTGATCGTGGCCGCAGACTGGGGTTATGGGCGGCGCCATGGATGGCTCTCCAACTATCATCTGGCGGCGCGCGATCCGGAGCGCAGCGGTTTTGTCGAGGTCGGCAAGACTTTCAAGGGATTGACCGACGCTCTATTCGAGCAGATGACGGCGCGGCTGCTCGCGCTCAAGACCGACGAGACGCGCGCCACCGTGTTCGTGCGGCCGGAGGTCGTGGTCGAGGTCGCGTACAGCGATATTCAGCGCAGCCCACAGTACGAAAGTGGGATGGCGCTGCGCTTTGCGCGCATCGTGCGGATCCGCGACGACAAGCCAGCCGCGGAGGCCGACACGCTGGCAGCGATGGCGGATGCGTTCGAGCGGCAACTCGTCCGGCCGCTGTGAGAGGCTGCGCGAGGGTTGATGAACAAGACGTTGCGCGGGTCGGCAAACAAAACATCCGACAGCGGTTCAAGCGCCGACATCGGAGGCGTGCCGCGAGGGTTGGTGAAAGAATGATCATACAAATTTACAGCATGACCTCGATCGCCGACGCGATAGCGACCGCCGAAGCCGGCGCCGACCTGGTCGGCGTGGTGGTGGCCGAACCGGGAGTAGTTGCCGAGGGAATCGAAGCTGCGGCAGCGCGCGACATTCTGGCCGCGGTGCGGCCGCGCGCGCGTGGCGTTGCGCTCTCGCTCGCGGACGATCGCGACGAGATCTGTGCGATGGTCGACGCGGTGCAGCCGGATATCGTGCATATCGCCGCACGCGAGATCGAGCCCGAGGACTGCACATGGATTCGCAAGCGGGTCGCGCCGGTCAGACTGCTCCGCGCGATCGCGGTGCGCGCCGGCGAAACGATTGCCGAGGCCGACGCGCATCAGCAGGCCGCTGACTACCTGATGCTCGACTCGGGCGCGAAGGGCGCAACTGGCGAAACCCACGACTGGTCAGTTGCCCGCGCAGTCGTCGAACGCTCGCGCATCCCGGTGATTCTCGCCGGCGGGCTCTCGGCGGACAACGTGGCGCGGGCGATCGCCACCGTGCGGCCGTGGGGCGTCGATTCATTCACCCATACGGACGTGCCCGGAAATCGCGGAAAGAAGGATGCGGCTCGCGTGCGCGCGTTCATCGCGGCAGCGCTGCGCGGTTTCGCGGATGCTATCGCGAGCTAGGCGTCCACGAAGCCGAGTTCCTTCAGCCGCGCGCGCGCTTCATCGGCGTCGGCCGAATGCACCATCAGGCGCGACGGCACCGCGCCGGTGCTGCCGAGCATCCGAGAGGAGTCGTCGTCGAAGATGAAGGTTTCGATTCCACTGCCGTCGAGCAGGTCGTGCGCCATCTGAACCTGCGTCGAATCGATGCTCGTAAAGACTTCGGTCAGGTCGTCGGGATTAAGCTGGTCTGCCATCGTGAGAGGTCCTCAAGTTTCGCAATCGCGCCGCCTTGCGTGGCCGGACGAAACCGTCAGTCGGGCGCGGGCGCGGAAGCGATTCCTTTGATTCGATTGTACAGCACCGCGGCAATGCCAACGACCAGCAACACAGCGATCGCGCCATCAAAGCGATGGAAGTACGGGCCGAGCTGGTCCCAGTGCTGTCCGAGCTTCATCCCGGCCCACGCGAGCCCCAGGCACCAGAGGTATGAGCCGAGCAGAGTGTAAATGGTGAAAGGCATCAGGCGCATCCGCGCGATCCCCGCGGGCAGCGCGATAAAGGTGCGGACCACCGGCAACAGGCGGCTGATGAACACCGCGTGCGCGCCCCAGCGGTCGAAAAAACGATCGGCTAGTTCAACTTCGTGCGGCGCGATCAAGATGTAGCGGCCATATTTCAGCAGCAGGCGGCGTCCGCCGCTTAAGCCGACGAAGTACGCGATGTACGATCCCAGCAGGCATCCTATCGCTCCCGCGATCGCGACCAGGTTGAGATCGAAACGGCCGGTCGACACCAGGTAGCCCGAAAACGGCATCATAATTTCCGAGGGCAGCGGCACGCAGGCGCTCTCAATCGCCATCAGCAGCACGATTCCGCCATAGCCCATAGTGGAGATGGTCGCGACAATGAACACGGAGACCGCGGTCATCAGCCGATCGATCATCTTGTTGCCGTCCTGATCTGTGTTTGGCAAACGGGAGCGCGATTCATGATCGAACAGCGTGCCATGCATGGGCGGCCCGCGCCAGCCTCAAACCGCGCGGGCACGCCGTCCGGGGATGCGGCGCGCCTGACGCCGCGGGGTCTGCTTAATCGTTTAACCGTTTAACTGTATATATGTTGATTAGCGCACTTGTCTTGGACCCCCGATCGGGCAAGACTGCCGATCATAGAGACGATTCGCGCGACAGAAGGAAACGCTCATGGCAAAAAACACGCTCTCCGTAACCGACAACCGCACTGGCAAACAATACGAGATTCCGATCGAGGAAGGCGGCGCGATCCGCGCCGCCAAACTCCGCGACATCAAGACCGGACCCGAGGATTTTGGCCTGATGTCCTACGACCCGGCCTTCACCAACACCGCTTCGTGCAAGAGCAAGGTGACTTTTATCGACGGCGAAAAAGGCATCCTGCGCTACCGCGGCTATCCGATCGAGGAACTGGCCGAGCACAGCAACTACCTCGAGGTCGCCTACCTAGTGGTCAAGGGCGAACTGCCGAACGAGCAGCACTACCGCGCCTGGGAAGAGAACATCAAGACCCACACGATGGTGCACGAGAATCTGAAGAACTTCATGCAAGGTTTCCGCTACGACGCGCATCCGATGGGGATGCTGGTGGGGACGATCGGCGCGATGTCGACGTTCTATCCCGACGCCAAGGAGATCATGAACCTCGAGTCGCGGCGCTTGCAGACCCGCCGGCTGATCGGCAAGCTGCCGACGCTGGCTGCGTGGGCCTATCGTCACACGCGCGGCCTGCCCTACGTCTATCCCGACAATGATCTCAGCTACGCCGGCAATTTTCTCTCGATGCTGTTCAAGATGACCGAGCTGCGCTACCAGCCCAACCCGACACTCGAGCGCGCGCTCGATATCCTGTTCATCCTGCACGCCGACCACGAGCAGAACTGCTCGGCCAACGCGATGCGCTCGGTGGGGAGCTCGCAGGTCGATCCTTATTCCGCCGTCGCGGCGGCCACCGCGGCCCTTTACGGCCCGCTCCACGGCGGCGCCAACGAGGCGGTGATCCGGATGCTGACCGAGCTCGGCTCGGTCAAGGCCGTGCCGGAGTTCATCAAGAGCGTCAAGGCCGGCGAGCGCAAGATGATGGGCTTCGGCCATCGCGTCTACAAGAGTTACGACCCGCGCGCCAAGATCGTGAAGCGGCTCGCCTACGAGGTCTTCGAGATCACCGGCCGCAACCCGCTGATCGATATCGCGCTGGAGCTAGAGAAGATCGGACTCGAGGACGAATACTTCGTGTCGCATCGCCTCTACCCCAACGTCGACTTCTACACCGGGATCATTTACCAGGCGATGGGTTTCCCGATGACGATGTTCCCGGTGCTGTTCGCGATACCGCGAACCTCGGGATGGATGGCGCAGTGGGCCGAGATGGTGCGCGATCCGGAACAGAAGATCGCACGCCCGCGCCAGATCTATATCGGCGAGAAGCTTCGGCAATGGACGCCGATCGAGAAGCGGCCCGCGCCGACCACGCGCGAGGACGCGGTGAGCGGTCAGATCTGATTCGTTGAGCGGCCACGGCCGCAACTGACTTACAACGCAGGCGGAGCGCTCCGCCTGCGTTTTTTTTCGCAACTCTCGCTCCGACGTCCGGCATCTCCGCGCATAGGGGTGAAATATTTCACCCTTATCCACATTCGCGAATTCGGGCACACTTCCGCGCGATGGACGTGACGCACTTCAAGACCACAGAGCTTATCGAACGGGGCGGCCCGCTCGCGGTCCACGGCACCGCAATCGAGGACGCCGATCTTTCCTCCAGCGCGCCGCCGCAGTGGGTGATGCTGATCCCGGCGGGAGAGTTCAGCGGACGCGACGGCCGCGGGCCGTTTCGGCTGGCCGATCCGGCGCGCGTGATCGCGGCGACCGAGGCGCTCGGGCTGACCGCCGGCGTTCCGATCGACTACGACCACGCGACCGACTTCGCCGCGCCCAAGGGCCGTCCCGCGCCTGCCGCCGGATGGATCCGCGAACTCGCGGAGCGCGACGGCGCGCTGTGGGGCCGCGTGGAATGGACCCCGCATGGCGCCAAGGCGATCACCTCACGCGAGTACCGCTACATCTCGCCGGTCTTCCAATACTCGCCTGACGGCGCGGTCACGCGTCTTTTGCGGGCGGGACTCACCAACAATCCGAATCTCTATCTGACCGCGATCTCGGTGCGCGCGGTGGCTGGAATCGGTGCGCCAGGCGCGGAAGTTCAGCACGGACGCCGCGCCGGCACCACGGCCGGCGCCGAACTCGGCCAAGGGGGCGAAGCGATGGACACGCTGCTGCAACAGTTGTGCGAAATGCTCGGGCTCGGGGACGACAGTTCGCCCGAAGAGGTCCTCGCGGCAGTGCGGGCGCTCAACGAAAGCGCCCACGGCGACGAAGATGAAGGCGGCGAGCGCGACGGCGCGCAAGGCGATGGCCGCGATGACGACCGCGACGCCGGCGCGATGCAGGCCGCCGGAGCCGGAGCCGGCGCCGATCCGGCCCGCTACGTCGCGGTCGCGCAGTTCCAGCGCGTGCTCGGAGAGCTCAATCAGTTGCGGGTCGAGCGCGCCCGCGAGCGCGCCGAGCGCGCGGTCGACGACGCGATCAAGGCGGGCAAGCTGATTCCGGCGCAGCGGCAGTGGGCGATCTCTTACTGCCAGGCCGACTTCAAGGGCTTCGGCGCCTTCGCCGCGCGCCAGCCCGCGGCTTTCGGCGGAGCCTTCGAGAGCGCCGCCGCCGCGACCTTTACTCCTCCGCCACCGGCCCTCGCCGCGACGGCCGCGCTGACGGCCACCGAGACCGCGATCTGTGCGCAGCTCGGCTTGAGCCCCGAAGACTACCTCGGGCGCAAGCGCTCGGGCCGGAGCGATTTTCTGCGGCTCAACCGCGGCAACGACTAGACCGGACGCGCGCGCCGCGGCCGTACAGGCATAGGCAGGATTCAAAGAGGTGACGAAATGGCGGCTCTAAGCAGCTCACGCAATACGCCCGAGATGGCCGACTTCGGGCGGACGCAGAATTACCCGGTCGAGGCCAATACCACGGTTTACCTGGGCTCGATGGTGGCGCTCAACGCGAACGGCAACGCGGTGCCCGCCGCTTCCGCCGCGGGCTTGCGGATCGTCGGCCGCGCCGAGCGAATCTACCTCGGGATGCCCGGACAGGACGCGCTCAATGTGTCGTCGGCAACGATTCCCGGGACCAATCTGCCGGCCGGCGCGGCGGGCGCGATCTCGGTGATTTGCGCGCGCGGCGTTTATCTTTACGCGGTCAACGACGGATCGATCGCGCAGCCGCAGGTCGGGATGCTCTGTTTCGCGGTCGACGACAACTCGGTCTCGCTAAGCGACGGCTCGGGCGCGACCGTGGTCAGCGCGCAATCGCATACGTTTCCCGCCTCGACCAGCGCACAGGTCATCAGCCTCGGCCACGAGAACGTCTCCAAAGTCGTCGTGACTTCTTCGCCCGCCGGCACCACCTACGTCGAGGGCAGCGACTACGTGGTCGACTATCAGGCGGGGCTGATCATGCTGCCGCCGAGCGGCGGCACGATCGCCGCCGCCGCCACCGTACTGACCTCGTACAACTGGGGCGCGCCTTCGCGCAGCGTGGCTGGCACGATCATGAACCTCGACTCCAGCGGCCAGGTCTGGGTCGACTTCTGGCATCAATCGGCACTCGCGGTCTAGGACGACCGACCAACCCTTCAGCCGCTCGCGGCCGCGCCGCGGGCTCACACGGTAGCAACGATGGAAATCAGCGCATCAAACCTCACCGCACTGTTCACCGGCTTCGACGTTATCTTTCAGCGCGGGTTCGAAGCGCCGCCGAGTTACTACGAGCAGATCGCCTCGATCGTGCGCTCGGGCTCGCGGCAGACGACCTACCCATGGCTCGGCCGCACCACCAAGTTCCGCGAGTGGCTCGGCAGCCGCGTGGTCCAGGCGCTCGAGTCTCACGCCTACATGATCGTCAACAAGAACTTCGAAGACACCGTCGGGATCGACCGCAACGACGTCGAAGATGACACCTACGGCGTTTACGAGCCGGTTATCGAGCAGCTCGGTTGGGACACCAAGGTCCATCCCGATATGCTGCTCTTCACGACCATCAAGGCGGCCGTGAACACGCCGTCCTCCGTGCTCGGCTACGACGGCCAGGCCTTCTTCTCGGCCTCTCATCCGGTGGGCCTGATGGGCAACACGCCGACGCAGGTCGCCAATATCAACTCCAGCGGCAGCGGCGCCTACTGGTTCCTGGTCGACGCCTCGCGTCCGATCCGGCCGTTCATCTTCCAGCTGCGCCGCGAGTACGCAGTCACGCGGATGAACACGCTCACCGACGAGGCGGTCTTCAACCGGCGCGAGTTCCGCTACGGCGTCGACGGCCGCGCCAACACCGGCGTCGGGCTGTGGCAGCTCTGTTACGCGAGCAATACCGACCTCAGCAATCCGACTAACTATGGCGCGGCGCGCGCAGCGATGCGGGCGATCAAGACCGACGGCGGAATGCCGTTCGGCGCGCTCTCCAGCCGCAAAGGCGTCTACCTGGTAGTGCCGCCGTCGCTCGAGGAAGTCGGCCGCCAGTTGCTCAACTCGGAGTTCATGGCCGGCGCCGGCGCCAGTTCTTCCGTGCCCACCACCAATATCTGGCGCAACAGCGCCGACCTGATCGTCAGCGAGTACCTCGCCTAGCCTCTCCCCCCGATGCGAGCCCGGGACGGACGCCGCGAGGCTCCGTTCCGGGCCGCCCGCCTGCTTAGGCGAACGAGGCAAGCGACAAGGAATTATTTGCCCAAGGAATGATCATGGTATACGCAGCCTTCCGACATGATCGCACGCTACCCCAATCGCGATCTCGTGCAGCTGACCAACGAGGATCCGACTCAGACCGTCGTCAATCAAATCGTCCTGCAGCAGGCGCTCGCCGACGCCTCGGCCGAGATCGACGGCTATCTGGAAAGCCGCTTCACCCTCCCGCTCAGCGATCCGCCCGCCGTGCTCGCTCGCCTGACCTGCGACGTCGCGATGTACCGCTTGCAGGCGCTACGCCCGCTGCACGATCTGGCCGAGGCGCGCAAGCGTTACGAAGACGCGGTGGCGGTCCTGGTGCGCGTCGCCGACGGCACTCTTACGCTGGGCCTTGCGCCGGATAACCAGGAACCGCCCGAGGCGTCGGGCGCGGTCGTAACTGATGCGGGCGGCGATCGCTCGGGCACGGTGCCGCCGCGCGTTTTCAGCCGCGGCACGTTGAAGGGATTTTGACGATGGGAGTGACGCTCGACAGCCCCTGGGTCGGTCAGACTTTCGCGCCGCCCACGCCGCTCGATATCGCAACCCTCGAGTCTGCAATCGCGGCGCAGCTTCGCGCGCAGGTAACCGCGATCGAGATCGCGCAATTTCCTGACAAGCCCGCCGCCTACCGCCTCACCCATCGCATCGGCGCGGCCCTGGTAGCCTGGCGCGGCGCAACCTACGGAGCATTGATCGATACGGCAGCGGTGGTGCAAGCGCGCCGCCTCGAATTCGAAATCATCCTGCTGGTGCGCGACCTCGGATGGAGTTTCGGCGCCGACCCGTCGGGACCGAACCCGGGCGCCTACGCGCTGCTCGAAGCGATCCGCGCCGCGCTGACCGGCCTGCAGCTTCCCGGATGCCGCAAGCTGTTCCCGTTGCGGGAACAGTTCCTGGGCCGCGACCCGCAAGGTGCCGTATGGACCTGGTCGGCGCTCTATGCGCTCGAGACGATGGCGCTCGAAGCGTCAACGCAGGATAACTTCCCGCTCTTCATCAAGGGCATCGCGCTGGAAGATGGCGGGCAGACCGCCAGAGTCGCCACGCAGGCCGCATACACGTTCAACTCGCAGGGCGTGATCCAGTTGCCAGTGGATAATGTCGCGAACCTTGTAATTACTCCGGCTGGCGGCGGCAATCCCTATCTCGCCGGCACTGACTACACGCTGGACGCGGTCAATGGAATCATTACCCGCGCCACGGGCGGCGCGATCCCATCGGGCGCGACAGTCAACGTCGTCTATACCTATTCCGACACCGTCACCGCGGTCGCCGGCAGCTCCTCATCGCCAACGGCCCCGACCAACTAGACGAAGCGGAGCGGTAAACTCCCGAAGGCATTAAAAGAAGGTGAAAGAAGATGCCAGCCAGCTTTCTACACGGAATTGAAACGATCGAAACCTCCACCGGACCGGTCCCGATCACGGTCGTCAAGTCGGCAGTGATCGGCCTGGTCGGCTCCGCGCCGCTGTGGGCGGCAGTCGGCGCGCCGGCGATGTGGCAGCCCAGCTGGGTCGTCGCGGCCGGCCAGCAAGTGGTCGATCCCAATGGCAACATCCAGCAGTGCTCCACCGCCGGCACCACCGGCACCTCGGCACCGACCTGGGCGACCGCGCTCAACACCACCAGCGCCGACGGCACCGCGGTCTGGAAGCTGGTCACCATCGCCGGCACTGTGTTGCAGGCGCCCACGCTGGTCAATTTCACCGCCAACCCGAATATCGCCGGCTCGGCCGCCGCGTATGGGCCGCTGATGCAGGGATACACGATTCCTTACGCGCTCGCGGCCATTCAGGCCCAGGGCGCCGGCCAGGTGATCGTGGTTAACGTCTTCAATCCCTATGTCCACTATACCGCCATCACGGCCCAGGCGATGGCGATGCCCGCGTCGGGGCCGCAGATACTCAACCTTGGGCATATGGGCGTCTGGAACGTAGTGGTCAAGAACGGCGCCGGCTCGACTACCTATATAAATGGGACTGACTATACGCTCGATCCCATAAATGGAATCGTGACGCAGAAGGCAGGCGGCGCAATCACCACCGGCGAAGCGCTCAGTCTCTCTTTCAGCTACGCTGACCCGAGCAAAATGCAAGACAGCGACGTCGTCGGATCGGTCATCGGCACCATGTATACGGGAATCCAGGCGCTGCGCACGACTTATGGCACGATGGGATTCTTTCCGAAGATTCTGATCGCGCCCGGCTACTCGCAGGATGCCGCCGCCGCCAACGCGCTGGTCTCCACGGCGTTTACGATTCGCGCGATAGCGCTTATCGACTCGCCGCCGTCGATCTCTCCGGCGACTGCGATCGCCAACCGCGGCGTCGCGGGCAACGTGTTCGACACCAGCTCCGACCGGGCCGTGCTCTGCTATCCGCAGGAGAAATTCTTCGACCTGGGCCTCATCCCGACCGGCGTCACGATCAATTCAGCAGGAACCCCGGTGCAGAACGCGGCCAACGTTACCGCGGTGGGGCCCTACTCGCAGTGGGTGGCTGGAACGATCGCGGCCAAGGACCTGCAGCAAGGGTACTGGTGGTCGCCCTCCAATACTCAGATGACCGGCCCGCTCGGTCCCGACGTAACGCTCTACGCCTCAGTGCTGGACGCGGCGAGTGACGTCAACAATCTCAACGCGCAAGGCATCCTGAGCGTCTTCAACGCCTTCGGCACCGGTCTGCGCGTTTGGGGCAACCGCTCGGCCGCCTATCCCACCACGACCACGCCCAACAACTTCATCAGCGTGCGCCGCACGATGGACGTAATCGAGGAATCGGTGGAACTCGCGATGCTCCAGTTCATCGATCAGCCGATCAGCAACGCGCTAATCTCGGCGATCCTGGCCAGCGTCAACGCCTTCATCCGCAGCCTCATCGGGCGCGGCGCGCTGGTCGCCGGCTCCGCCAGCTACAACCCGGCCGAGAACCCGTCCAACCAGGTGGCCGCCGGACAACTGGTTTTTGACATCGACGTGATGCCGCCGCCGCCGGCCGAACGCCTGACCTTCAACGTCTTCATCGACACCACGCTGCTGAGCGGACTCGGCAACACCACAGCTCTGACCGCGGTCACGCTCAACGCCTAAGGCCACACTAATCGAGGCTCAGGCGCCGCGCGCGCCCGGGCCTGACGAGGTTCATCGCAATGTCAAACCTGGCCGTAAATCGAATCACCAACGCCAACGTCTACCTCGACGGCATCGGGCTCCTGGGCCGCGCCGAAGAAATCGAAGTCGCGAAGCCCAAGCACAAGATGGTCGATCACAAGGGGCTTGGCATGGCCGGCACGGCGGAGTTCTGGGCCGGGGTCGATAAGCTCGAGGCCAAGATCAAGTGGGCGTCGATCTATCCCGAGGCCGAAACGGCGCTGAACAGCCCCGTCCAGGCGCACTACTTCCAGGTGCGCAGCAATCTCGAAACCTACACCAGCCAGGGACGCACACAGCAACAGCCGGTGGTATACCTGATGACCGGGATATTCAAAGACGCCGGCGCGATGACCTTCAAGGCGCACGAGGGAGTGGATACCACGTCGGTAATAGCGGTGTATCACTCCGAACTATATATCGGCGGTACGCAGATTTTCCTGTTCGACGTGATGGCCAATATCTACGTGGTGAATGGCGTCGATCAACTCAGCACTTTCCGCGCCAACCTGGGCGGCTAGCGGTTCCGTAAGACTCTGCGACCAGGCCGCTCGTCGAGCGGCGCTCTTGAACGATCAATCACGGCTCGCCGGAGATGACCCTCATGGCCGATACACAGCCCTCCGTACAACCCGCACAATCGCGCGGCGTGACGTTGCCCTCCGGCAAGACCGCCGCGATACGCAGAGGCAAGGGATGCGATCTCATGCACGCGCAACGCGCGGTCGGGGGCAATCCCGACCCGACCGCGGTGGTCTTCGCTCTGATCGCCGAATTGGCGCAAATCGACGGCGCGCCGATCGTATACGAAGACGTGGTCGAGATGGACCTCGGCGACGTGCTGGTGCTGCAGGCAGAGGTGACGGGAGCAAATTTTCCCGAGCCGGCGCAGGACTCCCCAGCGCCGGCGGTTTCGCAGGACTCGTCCGCTTCGGCTTCGGTGTCGGGGAACTAGCGGCGATGGAATTCGACGAGATCGACTTCTGGATGGCGGCGGTTGCCGATTACAACCGCGCCGCCGACGAAGCAATGAGCGCGCGCCGTGATAATAAGCAGTAAGCCACTGGGCATCGCATCCGCGCTCGCAGCTCTATGGTTTGCGTAGCGTGAACAGTTGTCACCTATGATCCGGAGAGACAGTACATGCTATATGCACCACTTGCCCGACAGCTTTAGTGCAATTCGAGAGACGCCGTCGGGCCAGATGAGTGCATATTCACGGCCTCTTTACTCCAGCATCGGCCGTGCCTTGCTTCGGTCGATCAAGGTCGCCCCGCCAGGCGAGTATCGGATGCCTGTACGCCGTCCAAATCCGACCGAAAAGCATCAGTACGCCTCCCAACGTGACCGGTCGACCGCGTGCGATTTAATTTTTCACCCACTCGGCATGGCGTGCTTCACTGCGAATGCGAAGTTCCTCCAAGTCTTTGACTCCCTCTGCCCGAAGGTAGATCCACCCCACCAGCTTCAGGACCGCCTTTAGCACATTCCAGATAACAACAATGAGACCTGTACACAGCCCAGCTATGACATATAGAGCGATGAGCCCTTCAACAAAATCGGAGTCTATCCGAAGCGTCATAGTGTGAAATGGTATCGCTCATGATCCCGAAAGAGCGTACTCGCAATATTCACCACTTCCCGGACAGTTTTATTGCTCTTCGAAAACTAACGCTTCGCAGATTACGTGCATATTCACGGCTTATAGCCGCCGCTGCCACGGACGCCCCTCTTCGGCGGGTAAACAAATTCACCTCGCCAGGACCGTATCGGATGCTCAAACACTTTCCACACCCGCCAGCAAAGGACTTTGAGCACGCCCCCCAGTGTAGGGGGCGAGCCACGTGCGATCTGGCGTTCGCGTGTTTCCACCGTCCAGCGATCGAACCGCTTCGCGAGTTCGACCAAATCTTTGGCTCCCGTAACCCAGAGCAGTACCCATCTTAGCAGCGTCAGAACCGCCTTTAGCATGTTCCATCCAAGAACCACGACCGACATACTCAGAACAAGCAGCACGTATAAAATGATGAGCATCTCGATCCAGAGTATAGTTTCATGCCTCTCCATAGTGTGAAGCTCTATAGCTTATGATTCCGAGAAGCAACACACACGACATGCAGCATGCGCTGGTGAGCGCTTATGCAATTCGGCAGGCCGCGCGTAGCTTTGCACACTTCTCGCTCGCAATGAAACACACCCTCTTCGACATGCGCGTACATCGTGCCTGGTTTTCAAGCCCGCGCCTGGTCATCGCGTGGTCGGCGGCCCCTGACACTCAGAGTCAGGTCAAGGCCGGTTCAAGCGAGTCTAATTCATCGGTTGAAAACGAGCTAGGTGCGCCCGAAAAGATCCGTCGCTATCATGACGTTTCCAAACCCTTTTGGAGCGACACCGCCTCACCTCGTTTCGCAGCGCAGCTGGGTATCTTCTCGGCCGTATTGCACTCTGTCGCCGCTTCTCCGTACCGCAACCCTCATGCGCATCACGGGAAGTCGAGGCACCCCGACAAAAGGGAGCCTGACCCACTAGCGGCTTTGAAGCAGAACGCAAATCGTCTTGCACGGGAATCGGTCGCTCCATTCGCGCCGTTCTTGAACCGAGTGCTCGTGGATGCGACCAAGGCTATAAACGAGGTTAGAACCTTCCTGGGCAAGACTTCCATTATTTCACAAATAACGAAGTGGATTGTACTTGGAATCGCCGCGCTGATTGCTATCGGGAAAGCGGCTACATATGTGACAGATAAGCTGATCGCACCTTTACGAAAAGGCTTCAGAATCGTCTTGAGTCCCGTGTCTGCCTTTCGCTGGCTGCTTAACACGGGCGCACCACTGATCGTGTCCTGGTTTATGGAGTCGCTAGCCGCAATAGGGCGATCGGTCGCGATATTCATTGAGCTGTCGCTCGGCTGTTATGTAGTTATCGCCGTCGCGCTCGCGGTTGCCGGATATGAACTCTACCGGCATTGGGATGCCGCGAAACGGCTGCTCTCGCGTTCAGTCGACTCGGCGCACAAGGCAGTCGCACGTTTGCTGAAGTGGCTAGGCGAGAGCGTGGGGAGCGCAATCCCATTCGCCAGCGGCGCGCTCGTCGCCGTCAAGCCGGCAAACCTCAATGTACCACGCTTTTCCGCCGCTCGACCGGCAACAGCGCGCGGCATCTATCGCGCACGAGCCGTCGAGCACACTTCCGCTGCCGTCGTACGGCCGGCGCCGATGCTGCGCGCGGTTAGGCGGGCGGCGGCGGCCGCCGCATTCGCGACACCGCTGATGCTCACTGCGGGCCCTGCCAGAGCATTCGCCACACCCCTCATTTCGACCAACGACACGGCGCGCATCGCCGCTCCGCTCCTAGCGAGGGGCATGACGCAGGGTCCGATCGTAATCAACTATGCGCCCAGCGTGGTTATCCATTCCGAGGACGCGGCCGACTCGGCCGCGCTCAAACGCCGCGTGATGGAAGTGCTCGAGCGCCACGGCCGCGAGCTGCACCAGGTGCTCGCGCGCGAAATTGTCCGGCAGCAGCGCCGAGAGTTTAACCCTCTGCTGTCGAACCAGTAGCCATTTTATCAAGGCAATACACATGTTCGCACTACTTGGCGAAATCTCCTTTCAAGTGATCGGCTCGCCCGAGGTCTTCGAATCCAGCCGGCGCTTCGATTACGCAGAACACCGGGTGGTCGAGGATCGGCCGCGCCTGCAATGGCTCGCGGCCGAACTCGAAAGCATCACGCTCGCGATGCTCTTTCACACCTCCTTCACCAACCCGGCGGCGCAGCTCGCCTCGTTGCTCGCCGCCGCCAGGGACCATCAGGCACGCGCACTCGTGCTCGGCAACGGCGTTTTCCGTGGCTTCTTCGTGGTGGAGTCGGTCGCGACCAGCGATATTCAACTCGGCGCCGACGCCGCGCCCGTGGCGATCCGGGTGCGGGCGGGCCTTCGCGAATGGGCGCCCGGTTCCGAGCTCGATCCGGCCGCGCCACCGCGTCTGGCCTCGGTGCCGCTCGGGATTGCGCCTATAGCTATCAGCTATAATTCTCCCGCCGCGCTGCTCGGGACCGGCGCTGCCGCAGCGAGCTATACCGTGCCGACTTTCAATCAGCCCGGGGTCTCTCCGCTGGTCGACAATCCGCTGCCCGGCGGTGCGGGCGGGCCGAATCTTTCCTACGCCGACGTGCCCGCGGCCGCGATCGTAAGGTCGCCATTATGAGCGCGCCAGTTCATCCAGCATCTAACCTACGCCGGTGAGAGATGGGATTTGCTGGCGTGGCAATACTACGGCGACCCAGCTAACTATAGCATTATCGTCATGGCCAACCCTGGAGTGCCAATCGAGCCGGTATTCGAGGCCGGGATCGCGCTGGCTATCCCGATCATCCAGCAGCAGAGCGTGCTGGCCACCGACCTGCCACCCTGGAAAACCGCCACCACGGTCTGAACCGATGACTGCTGCGATTGCATATCCAATCAGATCGCCCAACTGGATACTCACCTATCAGGGTGTGAATATCACCACCGACATATCGCGCATGGTGCTTTCGTTAAGCTACGTCGATGAGCTTGGCGGGCGTTCCGGCGAACTCGAAGTCGAGCTGGAAGACCGCGACAAGCGCTGGCAGGGTGCGTGGTTCCCGCAGCGGGGCGACGTGGTTAGCCTGCTGATTGGCTATACCGGCGAATTGCTGCTCCCGTGCGGCGACTTCCAGGTCGACGACCTCGAACTCGAGGGACCGCCCGACGTTTTCCATCTGCGCTGCCTGCCGGCCTGGATCACGCCTGCGCTCCGCACCCGCAATAGCCTCGGGTACGAAAACCAGACGCTGCTGCAAATCGCGGCGACGGTCGCGGCGCGGCACGGGATGACCGTGATTGGGGCACCGAATCAAATCGACATCAGTTATTTGCGGATCACTCAAAAACAGGAGACCGACCTCGAGTTTCTCCGCCGCGTCGCGATCGAGCACAACTACGATTTCACGGTGCGCGGCGCCCAGCTCGTGTTTTACTCGCGCGCCAGTCTTGAAGCGCAGCCGGCGGCACTGACGCTCTATCGCAACACGGTCGAGCGCTTCAGCTTCGTGGCCAAGACCCATCGGATCTACAAACAGGCGCAGACCGCCTACTTCGATCCGCGGAGCAAGCAGCTCTATACACAGACCGCGCAGGCCAGCCCCACGGTGGCGACTGGCGACATGCTGAAGGTGGTCGCACGCTGCGAGAACGGACAGCAGGCCCTTGAACGCGCGAGCGCCGCGCTGCACGAGGCCAACCGGCTCCTGGTGACCTGCCGTCTCGTCGCGCCCGGCACGACGCTGCTGGTAGCGGGCAACGTGGTTGCGCTGTCGGGATGGGACGTGATGGACGGGAGCTACATGATCGAGCGCGCACAGCATCGGCTTTCGCGCGCCACCGGCTACGTAACCGAGGCCGATCTCCGAATGCTGTCGTAGCACACGCCGCCCGGCCCTCGGCGGCATAACCTTGGAGTTTGAACTGAGCAGGCACACATGTTTCGCGTAGGACTGGTGAAACAGCAAGACCTTCAAGGCGCCCGGGTGCGGGTCGCATTTCCGGATCGCGACCAGATGTTGTCCTACTGGCTGCCGATCCTCTTTTCGAAAACCCAAAACGACAAAAGCTACTGGATACCCGACATAGGCGAGCAGGTTGTATGCCTGATGGATGAGCACGACGAGGCGGGAACGGTATTAGGGGCAATATACTCAAGCGCCGACACCCCGCCGGTCCAGAGCGCTGACAAATACCACATGTCATTCAAGGACGGAGCGAGCGTCGAGTACGACCGCGCAGCGCACGCGCTCGCCGTGAGCCTGCCCAACGGCGCGACGATGAACCTGAGCGCCCATGGCGCGTCGATTGCGATCGACGCCATCGGCAACATCACCGTTCACGCCGCGGGCGGAATCAGCCTCATCACTTCAGCGCACAACGATTCGGTGGACGGCATTATCAACACTTACAACGAGCATACCCACGCGGATCCGCAGGGCGGTAATACGGCACCGCCGTCGCAGCAGATGTCATGATTGTTTCACCGATATCATGGCCGCCGCTCCGATGTCGCGACTGGATTTGTAGGCAATGAAACAGATAGCGCAGGGCGATGCTCAGGATGACTGCGCGAGGACCTCTGCATAATGCCGGCGGGAGCAATCACACTTTCGGACATCAAGTCGGCGGACTGGTCGCTGATGCTCGATTCCTTAGGTCAGCCAGGATCGGGAATAGGCAAGGTCGTCAAGGGAGTCGACGACGTCGACCAATGCATCGCGATCATTCTGACCACGCCCAAGGGCACAGACGTGCTCCGTCCGACGTTCGGCACCGACCTTTGGAAGTATATCGATGCGCCGATTAGCCAGGCAGGGCCGGCCGTAGTGCGTGAAGTCACTCAGTCGATTACTCAGTGGGAGCCGCGCGTGAAGGTGCTCTCCGTCACCACCACGCCGCTGAGCAGTATCGTGACGCAACCGGGGGCGCACGTCGAGATCACGGTGGCGTGGCAGCTTAATTTGGGCAGCGCGCCGAGCCCGGCGCAGAACACGACGATCGCGCTGGCGAGCGCGGACCAGCCAGGATAGCCAGCCAGGGATAGCAAGTTCGGGACGCGCGCAGCATGCGTGCCAATCGCGAAGGGATGCCAGATGGGAGCCGGAATATCGAATCTGCCGCCGCCGACGTTCATCAATGACGCCGACGGGCTGAACCCCAACCTGATCCTGGCCGACATGGTCGCGGCCTTCCAGGCCGCCGCCGGCCGCACCTTGCAACCGGCGCAAGTCGAACGCCTGCTGATCAACTTGTACGCTTATCGCGAGTCCCTGGTACGCAACGCGATCCAGTACGCCGGGCAGCAGAACCTGCTCGCCTTCGCGGTCTTTCCGATGATCGATTACCTCGGGCAGTTGCTTGGAGTGACGCGGCTCGGTGCGCAGGGCGCGGTGACGACGCTGCAGTTCAATCTGCAAAACGCGCTGACGCTTCCATATACCATCCCCGCCGGCACGCGGGCTGGCACCGCCGACGGCGAATTCGCTTTCGCCACCAACGCGGACCTCATCGTGCCGGCCGCGACGACGGTCGCGAGCGTCACGGCGACCTGCACCGCTCCCGGTCCCAACGCGAATGGCTATCTACCGGGCCAGATCAACGTGCTGCTCAACCCCAACGTGCTAATCGCGTCGGTGACTAACTCCATCACAAGCGGCGGAGGCTCGGCGCCCGAGACCGACGACCATCTGCGCACCCGCATCCAGGCCGCGCCCAACCAGTTCAGTGTGGCGGGCCCGGCGGGCGCGTACCGCTTCTTCGCGCTCGGTGTAGATCCCTCGATTATCGACGTGAGCGTGACGTCGCCCACGCCCGGCACGGTACAAGTATACATCCTGACCGGACCGATCGCTGCGCAGCCGGCGGCGTCGCCCAACAATGCGGGCGTGGCGAACTCCGCGCTGCTCGCCAAAGTGCTGCAGGCGCTGGGAGCCGACAACGTGCGGCCGCTCACCGACGCGGTGAGCGCGCTCGCGGTGAGCGAGATCGACTACCAGATTGCGGGCACGGTCACTCTGTTCGCCGACGCCGAACCGATTTCGACGATGGCCGCGGTCAACGCCGCCGCACAGGACATCGCGCTCAACCTGGCCGCTCGCATCCAGCGCGACATCGTGCCGAGCGAGATTGTGGCGGCGCTCTCGGTCCCCGGCGTCTACCAGGTAGTGCTGACGCAGCCGTCGTATACCCAGCTCAGTGTGGGACAATGGGCCAATTGCACCGCGATCACACTGGCGCAGGCGATCGCTACGGAGCATTCGTGATGGGTGCCGCGGCCAGACAGTTTTGCCCGTTATGCCGGGGCGACTTGTGCATGGCGGACGCGGTGCGCGCGCACCTTATCGCGGATCACAAGCGCAGTGCGGTGGAGGCTGACGAGCTGATCGCGCGATTCGACATCGCCAAGCCAATTCCTGAGCCGGAACCGGAGCCCCACATGTATTGCGCAACCGAGGCGCAGCATAGCGGCGGTAGACAATCGCGCGACGGCGGCGCGGCGGCGCCGGAAATGCTGGTGGACTGATGGCGCAGCTACAGCTACCGCCCTCGATAAACGATTTGCGTTCGCAATCGCTATTGGCGACGATCGAGCGGCTCGATGCGCTCGACCTGACGCCATTGCTGATCTATCGGCTCGCCTCGGCTCCGGATTCGGCGCTGATCTTCCTGGCCTGGCAGTTCGACATGCTCGATCCGCAGTGGCAGCTCGCGGCGACTACCTCGGGCGAGAGCATCGACGCGCTGACCGACGTCGACTCGCTAACCGATATCGACACCTTGCTGTCGTCGTCGGGCAGCGCCGGGCCGACCGACTTCGATTCGTGGCGCGCGCTGCTGCAGGCCGCCATCCCGCTGCATCGTGTGCATGGCACACCCTATTCAATCAGGCAGGCGCTGGGCGCGCTCGGCTGGTCCAGCGTCGCCTTTCTGGAGGGACAGGCGAGCTGGGGCGGCAGTGCGTGGCCGTCTTCAGAGGGCTGGGCGATATTTCGGGTGGTGGTGAATCTGGGAGTCGGACAAGTGGTCGGTATGAACGACGCGGCGCGAATTGTAGCCGCGCTGAACTTCTTTAAGCCCATGCGTAGCTGGCTCGATGCGCTGGTGTTCGAGGCAGCGCCACTCGCCGACGCGGCACCGGCACCGAGCGACTTCACTGGCGCGGTCGACCACGCGCCTGCGCCGAGCGACCTGCTGACCGCGCCAATCGCGCCGCTAGCGGACCGGCGAGTAATCGCGCCGGTCTACAACCGGCATTACTACCATATCGGGATAACATACGGCGCACACGAGCCGGCAGTGGCCGACTCGGGCGTGGTCGCCAACGGAGTGCCTATTTCGGCAAACGGGTAAAGCAATGGTAAAACGGCCAAAAGGAATAGTCAGAATCTTCAGGCGCGGCGCGCTGGTATGGGAATGCCGCAACCTGTTCGTCAACGCCGGGCTGCCAGCGCTGGCCAGCCTGATGGCCGGCGTCACGTCTGGCCAATACGCACTGGCGGTCGGCTTCGGCTCTGGGGGCGCGGCGCCGACCGTGAACGATACCGACTTGGGCACCTCGCCGAAATACTATAACGCGGTGGGCACGCATACTTTTCCCAATGCCGGCAGCGTGCAATTCAATTACGCGCTGACGGCGACCGCCGACTACGGCGCGCTCGGTATGACCGTGCAGGAGGTGGGCCTCTTCGCCAACGGGGCGGCGGCCGCGATGCCGGCCGCGCTAGGCACAGCGAATCCAGTGTGGGCGGCCTCAACGGCGTGGGCGGCCGACAATTTGATCGCCGACGCCAACGGCGATATCCAACGCTGTACGACAGCGGGCACCAGCGGTTCGGCGGCGCCGACGTGGGCGACGGCGCTCGGCGCCACCACCACTGATGGCGGCGTAGTCTGGACCCTGGTCGCGCTGCATACCGCACCGGCTCCGATGCTGGCGCACGCGGTGGTGCCCGCATTCGCTTTCAACGGCACGGCGAATTACCAAGGCACCTGGACCTTCACGTTCTGAACAACTACTGAGGTAAATGATGGCAACGCTTATCGATAGTGCGGAATATACCGCCAACGAGATCTACGAGATCCAGCAAACCGATCCGGTCGAAGGTGCAGGCACCGGCGCGAGCTTCAGCGGTATCGGAGTGAGCAATGAACCCCATCAGCAGCTCGCCAACCGCACGGCATTTCTCTACGGACGGCAGAATACCAACATCGCGAACATCGGCGCGCTGCAGAGTTTCGTCGCCGGCTTCACCGGCTCACTTAAGACCGCAGGCTATCTGAAAATCCCGCCGACTGACGTGAGCCGCGGTTCGGCGATCGCGATCATTCAGTGGGGTTACTACGCGCTCTCGCAGCAGGCCATCCTCAACGACACGCAATTCACGGTGAGCTGGCCGATCCCATTTCCCAACGCGATCCTGCTGCCGCCGCTGGCGACCAACGTCTATTACCAAACCCACGGGCGCAACACCGCCGCCTCGGTCATCAGTTACGGCGTTTTCGGCGCGATTTTCGTGCTCGACGTTCCGGGCAACCTCCCCGGCGACCCGACCACGCCGCCATACGCGGGCGAGTTGAGCAACGGGTTCTCCTGGCTGGCAATCGGATTCTGACGGACTTACATCATGTATAAATCGCTATCGAAAGTGTTCCTGCGCTCACTCGTGATACTGGCCGCGATGGCCGGGGCGGCGGCGGCGCAATACCAGTCGATCCCAAACTTCACCGGCATCGGCGCCGGGTTCAACTTCCGGCAGGCGATCAATCAGCGCTTCTCGGGCGCTCAACCGATCGCGCCGCAGTTTGCCGGTCTGACCTTGGCGAGCCTGCCTGCCGAGCAGGATGGGCTACTGTTGTGGTGCAAGGATTGCCAGGCGACGGCGCCGTGCAGCGCCGGCGGCGCCGGAGCGTGGGCGAAAGGCGCGCGCGGGGTCTGGAGCTGCGCCATCGGTGCGCTCGAGCAGGACCTCAATGCCAACGGCCACAACATCATCGCGGCATCCAGCGTCAAGACCGACCAGCCGGGCGATCCCCAATATCGCGAGCTGCTGGTGCCCGGCAATGGTATCGCGGTCGGCAACGGCGCGACCGCGCCCTTCACCGTCGTCGACGAAAGCGCGAACATCAGCGGGCACTTAAATGGAGCGATCAACGTTAAGGCGCCGCCCTATCTTGCCAAGGGCGACGGGGTGAGCGACGACACCGCGGCGATTCAGGCGGCGGTCAACGCATCTTGCGGCGCGTCGGGTACCAACAAGCCGGAAGTGTATTTGCCCGCGACTCCGGGCGGGCTCTGCTACAAGACCAGCGCGCCGATCCTGCTCAACTGCTCGCTCAAGTTCAACGGCGGTGGATGGCAGCAAACCAGGTTCTGCCAGAACTATTTCGGCTCGACGATTATCGCGCAGGCGGCCGAGGCCGGATGGAAGCCGCCGCTGACCACAAGCATTTCGACTACCTGGCACGCTGCTCATCGTTATGGAGGTCCCAACTCCAGCGGCGCCGCGTCGATAACGTCGGACATCCTCGATTCAAACGGGAATATCGAAGTCCAGACTTTCTTTAACAGCGGCAATGGCTGCACTTCAGGCAGCGCCCAGCCCACCTGGCCGACCTCTCCGCAAGGCACAACGACGTCGGATAACAACTGCGTATGGGTGCTGGCAACTACTGGGGGTAGCAAGACAATTGCGACTGGTAGCGGAGGAAGCCTCGATGCTGAGGATCCGGAGTTCTTCAATGGTGCGGGATATGGAATCAATAACGCCACGATGGAGATAATGAACGCGGCGAATCTCGAAAGCAGTATAAATGGATTCGCCAACTTCACGGTCGAGTTTTACGTCGAGCCGTTTTTCGATGACGGTGGCGGCTTTGATAACCTCAACTTGATTGGTATCCACTCGGGCGTCCCGGAGGCAAGCAATCCAAACGCTCTGACGTTTTTGATGGAGGGCGGCGGTTGCACCGGCGGAAGCAATTGTCTTCGGGCCAGTGCCGACATCGGCGGATCCAGTGTCACCGTGGGCGCCGGCACCACCGGCAGGTTGACCGCATTCCATATTCATCACGTGGCGCTGACCTACGATGGCAGCACGTTGCGGCTTTTTATCGACGGCGTGCTGGCGGCCTCGACGGCGGCATCTGGAAGCTGGACGATACCGCCCTATGAGAGTTTTGAGTTAGCCGACCAGTCGCCGAGCACATATCTCGGGATGAGCACCACCACGAACGTGACGCCCGCCTTCTATGACTCAATTCGCATCTCCAACACGGCGCGCTATACCTCGAACTTTACCCCGCCGACCGCTAAGTTCAACGCCGACGCCAACACGATGTTTCTTGAGAACTTTCCGACGAACGCGCCAACCGGGACCATTGAAGGGTACAGCGGGATAAATGGCGGCACCAATGTCTTCATCCCAATCGAAACCAGCAATGGCGCCGCGGATCTGAATCCGCTCTACATTGGTAATATGCAATTGAGCGACAACGGCATCTATGCGAACTGGATGCTGAACTCAACTATCGAGAATATCCAGGTGCAGGGTGCGGGACGGACTTGTCTTAACCTGCACGACAACGACTTCCAAGACACTGTTCGCCGGTTCTTCTGTAGCGTCGTTCCAGCCGCTAAAACCAACGTCGGGTTCCTGTTTCTGAATCAGGGGGGCAACAATCTCTATGACCATTTGCAGTGCGACGGACAGTATTCATGCATTGGCCAAGTGAGCGGTTCGGGGCATTACATAATGCCCGATTTCACTGACCGGACGTTTGCCGTCGCACCGCTGTACTTCGTGCAGGCTCAGGCGCTACTGGACAGTCCCGAGCTCGACGTCGAAGATACTGCGACCAATCAGATCGCGGCCGTCTATTCCAACGGCGCGTATGCCCCGATCGTCATCAACGGCGGCCAACTGCTCAGCGGCGCGACCGGCAATGCCTACCTCGCGATCAGCGGCGGCGCACCGTTCATCGTCAACGGAACCCAGTTCACCGGTGGCAGCCCGGCCGAGCTGCTCAATGTGATCGCGAATCCGTTGTCGCCCGTCGTAGTGCGGGACGCTATACAGCCCAGCGGCATCGCCTCTACTAACGCCGGCAAGTCATGGTGGCTGAGCGAAAGCCTGGGCGGTCAGGATCCAGGTGTGAAGTTCGCCGACTTGCCGAGCAGCGTCACGAACGGAGCGCGGCGCTACTGCGTCGATTGCGACCCACCAGCGAATCCGCCCGTGGCTTGTACCAGCGCGGGAGCCAGGACTGGAGCGTGGGTTAACGGACTGAACAACATCTGGATCTGTGTTCCATAGCATCTCCGCCTGCCGGGTTGCCGAAGCCTTGCGCGGCACACATCCAACTGACAAGGTTGTGCGGAGTCGCGGAGCGCCGCGTTCATAGTACTTCGCCCAGGGCGCTGGTATTCGCGGTGTCCATCGCTCAGAGGGCTTGAGTCTTGGTATGTGAAGGGAACTTCGTCACCGATGACGAGCCGCCACGAACGCCTGGTCGAGACATGCTGCCGCGCATGATCTCAACATTGACGCGCCCGTGGGTCCTCGGACTGCTGTGGCTGATGGTACTCGCATACGCGGTGCGGTTTATTCTATTCAAACTCCCGGCTCCGCCGAAGCTCGGCGACTTCGGTCACTTTTACACCGCCGCACTGTCGCTTCGCCTGGGCTCGAATCCTTACACCGACAAATTCGACGCTCTCGCTCATTCCAAAGGAGTGGATATAGGCGTTAACCATATCTCTAACCAGACGCCGATCCTCTTGCTATGCATCGAGCCGCTCACGAGGCTCGGCGCGCGCACGGCCTATTGGATGTGGATCGGTATTTCGTTCGTGTCATTGGTGTTCGCGCTCGGCCTCCTGCTGTTTACGGAAACTTCGCTCGCGCTCCGGGAGATGCTCCTGTTCACGGGGATGCTATTCATCTATCCGCCCGTATATGAGCTCTTTTACTTTGCCAATACCCAGTGCTTGATATTGTTGCTGATCGTGGCCGCGATGTACTGCCTGAGGCGTGGATGGAATTGCTGGGCCGGCCTCAACCTCGCGATGGCCACGGCGCTCAAGGCGTACCCGTGGACGCTCGCCCTTTACCTGGCCGGCCGGAGACAGTGGGGTGCGCTGCGCTGGATGATCATCGGCGGGGCGATGCTCGGCGCGCTGACAATATGGAGCATGGGGCCGGCGAACGTCCTGTCATTTGTCGGCACATGGGGTTTCACGAACCACCGGCAGTTCCTCGCGCATCCCGATAATCTTTCGATCAACGGGTTCGTGTCGCGCCTGTTCTGGTCTCAGGGAGGCACCTCGCCGACTCGTAGCATCGACGCCATCCGCAGCGTGGCGGTCATTACCGTGGAGGTTGCGCTTTTCGTTCTGACCGTCGGCGCCAGCGCGAGCGTCGAACCTGATCGCGGCTGGCGTGCGCTCTCCTTGTGGATGGTGGCGATGATCCTGCTCGCGCCGACGGCGCATGGCCACTATCTGATCCTGCTGGCGGTGCCATTCGCAGCGATCGCGGACGCCTCACGCCGCGCTGACGTCGAACCACGCGTGATCTACGGCGCGATCGCAAGCTATTTGCTCGCGTTTTCAAACTACCCGCTGAGCTTGCTGCAAGATTACCATTGGATTGGCGGCGCATCCTTTCGCATCGCCAGCGAGTACGGCTTTGCCGCGGCCATCCTCGCCTATCTGACGGCGTACTTTTTTGCGCGGGCGAAGCCGGAGACGGCGACGAGTTCATCGGCGACGAGTTTATCCCCCGAGCTGACGAAGGCGGCAACTTCGCGCTCCGCTGCTCATTGTCAATGAGGCGAAACGCCGGCGGGCGCAGGGTGCAACCTCCGCTGCTCTGCGCGGTAGGAATATGCCTGGCCTACCTGGCTTTCTTTCCGGCCGTCATCTACTCGGTCGATGGCAATTCGATGGTCGCGGTATCCGAGTCGCTGCTCACCGGACATGGCTTTGCAGTGCCGATTGTTGGACTCGGGGCGATCGGGCGCCATGGTGTGTTCTATTCCAGTTGGTATCCACTTTTATCGATAATAGCATTGCCTTTGGTGGGAATTGCTATTTTTGCAAGTCATCGCCTGGGCCTGCCGCAGCATTACGTCGCGGCGCTGTTTGCCGCCACCTTGTCGCCGATCCTCTCGGCCGTCAGCGCATTGATGGTGGGCCTGCTCGCCCGGCGCCTGGGCGCCACTACCCGAGGGGCGATACTTGCCGCTCTCGGCTTTGCCTTCGGCACGATTGCCCCGGTCTACAGCCGGTTTTTTTTCGCGGACCCGCTGCTCGCGCTCCTTACCGTGGCCGGCATTTATTTTACACTGGGCGACTACTGGCGCGGAGCCACCGCCGCGGCACTGCTCGCGGTGCTGGCCAAGCCGACCGGAATAATCCTTGGCCCGTGCCTCGGTAGCTACCTGCTGTGCAAGCGCCAGCCGGCGGGCAGGTGGATCGCTCCATTGTGCGGCACAGTGGTGGGACTGCTAATTTACTTCGCTTACAACTGGGCCCGCTTCGCGAATCCGTTCGACTTCGGCCAACCAGGATCGTTCGCCTTGCGTGTTGTGCCATACGCGATCGCTGGACTGTTGATCTCGCCGGGCCGCGGACTGCTGTGGTACAGCCCGGCCATTATCGCCGTGGCGGCGGTGCCGGGCGCGGTCTTCAAGCGACTGGAGGGCAGGCTGGTTGTGATCGTGGCCGCGGCGTACCTGGCCGAGCATTCGATCTGGATGTCCTGGGCGGGAGGATGGTCTTGGGGGCCACGGCTCCTGCTGCCTGCAATGCCGGGGTTGATGGCGCTCAGCGGACTCCTCGAGCGGCGGCGGCGCTGGCTACTGATTGGACTGACTATCGCTGGTTTCATCGTCAATGCACCCACGCTGATGTCTTTCTACGAGCGGTACTACCAGGAAGCAGTGGCGGCAAAGATCAGCGCCACGGCGCAAACATGGAATCCCCGTTACGCGCCGGCGTTTAGAATCTGGGGCGCCGCGTGGCGCGAAACCGCCGACGCCTATCGCAACGCGGACCAGGTTGGAGTCTTCGTGCACCAAGCGGGCACTACGCCGCTTGCGGCTAGGGTCGAGAGTTCGCGCACGCTCAGGATCGTTAATCTGTGGTGGTGGATGCTACCGGCGGTGGGAATTCCGCGTATCGCCGGCGCCGCCGTTTCATTGGTGCTGCTTATTATCGGGCTCTGGCTAATCGCGCACGCACTGGCCCGCGCGCCCGACGACGACGGCGAGCCGTTGTCCGCCGAGCCCTAGAGGGCTGCGGCGGTATAGTAACTTCGATTCAATTCAGTTGCACGTGGCTATCCAGTCAGGTCTTGTCCGGCGGACGCGGCGGCGGCTCCGGAGGCTCGCTCGCCGGCGGCTCGACTATCACTTCGGCCCCCGCCGGGACCATCGCGGCCTCCGTCTGGTGGGGCGTGTCGTGTCCATCGGAGGCGGCAGCCGGCGATTGCTCAGCAGCCTCGGCCACCGGCGGACGCGGCGATACCAACGGCATCAGGTTCGGCGTACCCGGCATCGCCAGCGAGAGCGCGGGATCGTGCGCGATCGCGTCGAGGGCGCGGCGCGAGATTTCGTCCGCGACCTGCACTGCGTAGCGGGTGTCAGCCGGATAGCGAATCGTCAGCTCGATTCCGTTGGGGCCCAGGCGCAACCGGCTCTGCGGGCGCGGTGACTCGAACTTCATGCTTAGGTCGCGCTCGAGATCGCCGTATTGGCGCAGCACCGTGTCGCGGTAACGCGCATAGACGTCCTCGACTACCTCGAGTAGCCGCTTCTCAGCCAGCCGGTAATCGCATTCCGGCGACAGTGTCAGGCGAAACTCGTTCCACACGAAGCTGGTCCCGGGCGCCTGCTTGAAGAAGTTGCCGTTGGTCTGGAAGACGATCGAGTTGGGAAAGACCACCACCCGTCCAGTCGGCTGGCGCGAGTTGCCGTCGCCCACCAGCTCCATCAACGCGAGCTTGAACAGCCCGATGTCGATCACGTCGCCGCTGATGCCGGCGATCTGGATGCGATCGCCGACCCGGATGCCATAACGCCCGGTTACGAAAAAATAGCCGGCGAAGGACAGGATCACATTCTGCAGCGCCAGCGCGACGCCGGCCGCCGCCAGCCCCATCACGGTTGCCAGCGTCCCCAACTGGCTGGCGAAGTCGAACAGCAACACCAGGAACACGACCAACGCAACCGTCAGCTTGCGCAACTGCAGCAACTGGCGCCGCCGGCGCAGGTCCTGCACATAGCGGAAAGTCAGTCTGCGCCAGATGAAGGCGCCAATGAAAACCGTCAGCAGGACTACGCCGAGCGCGCCGAGCCGAAGCAGAAGGCGGCGAAACAGGTTGTCCGAGCGTTGATCGACCATGTCGCTCCATTGCTGGAGATTTGCGACGTATAGCTGCAAGACCACATCTTGCTTGGTGAGCGGCACCAGCGCTTCGGTGATCAACTTGTGACGCTTGATCAGATCGTCGAACTGCTGCTTGCGCGCGAGGTTGGCGGCCAGGTCGTCGCTGCTGGGCTCGGCTGCCAGCGCGTCGGCGTGTGCATTGAGCTCGCGCATGCGCGCGATCAGCGGCGTGCGGGCCGTGGCGTTCAACGCCGACAGACGGCGGGTCTCGTTAATCCGGTCGCTTAGCGCATGGTATTCCTCGCCAAGCCTTATCAATGATTCGATAATGCCCAACAACGCATTATCCGGCGCTGACGCCGCAAGTTCGGCGGGGTTGTGCGTCGTAACCGCCGCCACGGGCAGCGGTCCCTGCGCTGCCGGCGCGGCGGCCTTGGCCGGCGCGTTCAACTGCGGCACGCTGCGCTGGAGCGCGTCGATCTGGCTCGACAACCCAGTGCTCTGAGTGCCGCCTAGTACCGTGGTGCTCTCGAACTGGATGAGCGCGTTGTACGAATCCAGGCGCGATTGGGTGAGTTCGATCTGGCTCTGGATAATCGCGAGCTGGCGCGCTAGTGCGGCGCGCCTGGCGGCCTTGACGCCGGCGATCTCTGCTTTGAGCTGCTCGGCCTGCTGCTTGAGCTGGTTGAGGTTGTTTTGTTGCTGCTGGGCCCTGGCGATCAGAATAGCCAGTCCGGGCAACGCGGCCGTCCCGCTCTTACCCGGGCCGCCGGCCGCGCTCGTCTGCGGCGTCGGCGGGGCGGGAGGTTTCTCGGATTTCAACAGTGCGGCCACCGCGCGCGCGTATTGAAAGGCGAACTTCACAACCTCGAGAGCCATCTGACGGTCGTCGTCAACAAAGAGCGTCTCGGCCGGCTCAACCGCAAGACGTTCCTCAGTTGCGAACTGCCGATACCAGGCGATGGTCTCGCCGAGAAGGTTGACCACGGCGGCGTGCTCGTCGGCCGCGGGCGATGCGGCGGCGAAAGGCGCCCGCGTGAGCGCGCTCGGCTGCGGCGCCGCGGTCGCCGGGGCGCCGCTTGCGGCGGACGCGCGGGCGTGTGCGCCGGCCGCGGCCGACGCGGCCGCGGCGGCGCCCGGGGCCGCAGCGGCTTTCCTGGGCGTCGGCGGATTCTCGGCCGACGCCCAAGAAAGCTGCTGCATGCCTGCGATCGCGTAAACCATTAGCACGAGCGCGAGCACCGCCGCGCTCGCCCGCCGGGCGGGCGCGGCGGTGCTCGGCGGCGCGCTGGTTGATTCTCTGGATGGACGCATCGTGGGTGCTACCGTACGGCCTGCGCCCCGACGCGGGGCGCAGGCCGTACGGTAGATCAAAATATCATCTGCGACACGCGTGCAACACGCCGCTTCGCTCGCCTCCGGCGCGCTCGCGGATGAAACAAAAAGAAGCGGCGGACACAGGGTCCGCCGCCTCTGCATAATCGACTCGCCGCGAGCGCGCCGCGTGGCCGCGCGCTACGCGGTTGCGCCCTTAGGCGTCGTAGTACAGCGCGAACTCGTACGGATGCGGCCGCAGGCGCGTCTGACTGACCTCTTTCGACATCTTGTAGTCGATCCAGGTCTCGATCAGGTCTTCGGTGAAGACGTCGCCCTTGAGCAGGAATTCATGGCTGCGCTTGAGATTGTCGAGCGCGGCCTCCAGCGATGGCGGCATGTTGGGCACCTCGGCCAGTTCGGCCGGGGTCAGCGCGTAGATGTCCTTGTCCAGCGGCTGGCCTGGATCGAGCCTGCGCTGGACGCCGTCGAGCCCCGCCATCAGCATCGCCGAGAACGCGAGGTACGGATTGCAGGTCGGGTCGGGGAAACGCACCTCGATTCGCTTGGCCTTGGGCGAGGGCGAATACATCGGGATGCGCACGGCGGCCGAGCGATTGCGGCTGGAGTACGCCAGGTTGATCGGCGCCTCGAAACCCGGCACCAAGCGGCGATACGAGTTGGTGCCCGGATTGGTGAACGCCGCGAGCGCGGGCGCATGATGCAGGATGCCGGCGATGTAGTGCAGCGCCATCTCCGACATTCCGGCGTAACCCGAGCCCGCGAACAGCGGCGTCTCGCCCTTCCAGATGCTCTGATGGGTGTGCATGCCGGAGCCGTTGTCGCCGAAGATCGGCTTGGGCATGAAGGTCACCGTCATGCCGTGACGGAGCGCGACGTTCTTGCAGATGTATTTGTACCAGGTGAGCCAGTCGGCCATTTTCACCAGCGACTGAAACCGCATGTCGATTTCGGCCTGACCGGCGGTGGCGACTTCATGATGGTGCTTCTCGACCCGGATGCCGACGCGCTCCATCTCACGCACCATCTCGGAGCGGATGTCCTGCAGGCTGTCGTTGGGCGGCACCGGGAAGTAGCCTTCCTTGTAGCGTGGCTTGTAGCCGAGGTTGGCGCCCTCGCGGCCGCTGTTCCAAAAGCCTTCCTCGGACTCAATGTAAAAGTAGCTCGAGTGCTGATTGGAATCGTAGCGGACGCCGTTGAAGATGAAGAACTCGGGCTCGGGTCCGAAGTAGGCGGTGTCGCCGATCCCGGTCGACTTGAGGTAGGCCTCGGCCTTGCGCGCGACGTTGCGCGGGTCGCGCGAGTAGTCGGCGCGGGTGATCGGATCGGAGATGTCGCAGATCATGGTGAGCGTGGGCTCTTTGGTGAAGGGGTCCATCACTGCGGTGTTGGGGTCGGGGATGACCAGCATGTCGCTGTTGTCGATCGACTGCCAGCCGCGAATCGACGACCCGTCGAACCCCAGTCCGTCTTCGAACGACGATTCGTCCTGGAATTCGCTGATCGGCGCAGTGAAGTGCTGCCACTGCCCCAGCAGGTCCATGAACTTCAAGTCCACGGACGTGGCGCCCTTGTCCTTGATCATCTGGAGAATTTGTTTTGGAGTCATCGAACGCGTAGCCCTCCTGGCCGCTTCAGGGACGGCAACCCCGTATTTCCGCTTAAGCTAAAGACCGACAGCGTTTCATGTTCGTGGGAACGACCGCAAGATTTTGCGCGGCCGGGCAAGCGACGCGCTTGCGATTCCGGCGCGGCGGCATCCCACGCTTTGTGTCACGAAAATTCATCTAACGCAACGCCCGTGACTCATTCGCTTGACGCCTTTTTAGGCAGCACCATGCCGACCACGTGGACTCGCTCGGAACCCGCGCTGCTGCACGGCATTGCAAGCGCCTGCATTTCGTAATGAAAATCCGGCGCCATATACCGGTAGCACCACGCGTCTCATCCTGCGACGTGCAGCAACGCAAAGTAGGTGCCAAGCAGAACGAGGCCCATTGGTATGCCAATCCTCGCCCACTCCCCGGCGCCGATCCGCAGCGCGGCGGCGGCGACGATGTTCGGGATGTTGCCTGGAATGAGCATCCCGCCCGCGAGCAGCAGCGCAATTATCGCCGCTCGCGCCCGCGCCGGGTCCATCGCGTGGACCTCCAGCGCGACCAGCGTCGCGTTGTCCATCGTGGCTGAAACCATATTGGCCCAGTAGAGCGCCGACTGACCGAACATCGGCACGTAGCGCGCCGCCAGCGGAGCAAAGGCCTCGCCGACCAGCACCAGTCCCGCGATGAAAACGTAGACCTTGAGCCCGCGGATGAGCGCCCGTACGGCTGATTCGCGGATGGGAACGACGGTGGGCGCTACCGCAGACGCGCTCGCGCCGCCGTCGCCGGTAGCAAAGAGCCCCGCGACGATCGCGCAGGCCAGCATCCCCGGCAGCACGTAAGGCGCAAGCATCGCGAACAGCCCGCCGAAGCCCATCCCCAAGCCGCTAGCGGCGAGTGTCGAAAGCGGCCCGCCGAGCGGCGTCAGCGAGGAGCCCAGCCCAATCGCAAAGCATCCGGCCACCGTGACCCGGACTCGCGCGCGCGGCCCGAGGCGCATCAGTTCGACCACCTCGGCCAGCATCAGCGCCGCGACGATCGAAGTAAGCATCGCGGACAGCAAAGCGATGACGAAGACAGCCCCGCCGCACAGGAATGGACGATCGACACGCCCCCGCATCCATCCAAGCGAACGATCCATCAGGCCTCGCGCGCGGCCGAAGATGACGTCGGCGACGATCACGGTCAGCGTGATCCACAACGGCAGCGCGGCGGCGCGGCTCGCGACGTCCCATCGCCACGCCCCTGCCAGCGTCATCGCGAGCAGCCCGACAGCGAGAAAAAAAAGCTCGATATGTTCTTCGATCGCGCGCGAGACCACCGGCCCGATGAGCAACAGGTCGATCAATGCCACGCCAACAGCGAGATTCATCGCGATGGAATCGGTCCTGGGATTGCGCTTGGCCGCGAACGCATCGAGTTCTTATAAATGAGAGCGCCGGGGCAGTCGAACGGCCGGAGCCGATGAATACGCTTCAGATTGCCCCGGTCGGGTTGTAATAATGGCGGGTTGTAATAATGGAGTGAGCGGTTAAGATGCCCGTAGATCGTACCGGGCGGATAGCGATGCGCACGCGCGGAGCGACACGCCGCGGCGAAATTTCTGTCAGCAGGATTTATTTTCGACGGATGGTGACATGGATTTCGATTTGACTGAGGCGCAGCAGGAAATCGTCCAGGGCGTTCGCGCGATGTGCGCGCGCTTCAATGACGAGTACTGGCGCGCCAAGGACGCCGCGCACGAATTCCCCCACGACTTCTACCAGGCCGTAGCCAAGGCTGGTTACCTGGGAGTGGCGATCCCCGAGGAATTCGGCGGCAGCGGACTGGGTATCACGGAGGCCGCGCTGGTGATGCGCGAGGTCGCCTACGCCGGCGCAATGAACGCCGCCAGCGCGATCCATCTGTCGATCTTCGGCCTCACGCCGATCGTGATGCACGGCACCGAGGAAATGAAGCGCCGCCATTTGCCGCGCGTGGTCAGCGGCGAGCTGCACGCCGCTTTCGCGGTGACCGAGCCCGACGCCGGCAACGATATCACGCACATCAAGACGTTCGCCCGGCGCGAAGGTGACAACTACGTGATCAACGGGCGCAAAGTTTTTACTACCAAGGCGCAGGAAGCGCACAAGATGCTGTTGCTGACGCGGACCACGCCGTTCGAGCAGGTGGCGAAGAAGACCGAGGGAATGAGCCTGTTCTTCGCCGACGTCGACCGCAACGCGATCGAGGTGCGCGAGCTACTCAAGCTCGGACGCCACGCGGTCGACACCAACATGCTCTTCATCGACAACCTCAAGGTCTCGGCCGCCGACCTGATCGGCGAGGAGGGCAAGGGCTTCCGCTACCTGCTCGACGGACTCAATCCGGAGCGTATCCTGATCGCCGCGGAGGCGGTGGGGATCGGACGCGCGGCGGTCGACAAGGCCGTGCGCTATGCCAAGGAGCGTATCGTGTTCGGACGCCCGATCGGCCAGAACCAGGCGATCGCGCATCCGCTGGCCGACGCCTACTCCAAGCTCGAGTTAGCCGAGCTGATGACAATGAAGGCGGCGTGGCTGTTCGACCATCGCAAGCCGTGCGGACCCGAGGCTAACATGGCCAAGCTGCGCGCCGCCGATGCCTCCTTCGAGGCCTGCGATCGCGCGGTGCAGACGCTCGGCGGCTATGGCTACATGCGCGAATACGACGTCGAGCGTTATTTTCGCGAGTGCCGGATGCTGAAGATCGCGCCGGTCTCGCAGGAGATGGTGCTCAACACGATAAGCGAGCACGTGCTGCATTTGCCGCGTTCATATTGATCGCGCCGCGGGCGGACGGCGGCGGCCATGCGCAAGGGGACGCTTTTCATCCTGCTGGGAGCGATAGCTTTCGTCGCTATCGTGTTTGTTCTGCTGGCGCATGTGCAACCAATAAAAGTGATCGACAGCCGGCTCGAGCACCAGGGCGACAACGTCTTCGTGGCGGGCGATCTGCGCAACACGGGTGCGCATCCCGCCACGTTCGACCTGGAAATTCACTACTACGACAGTGCGGGACGTCCGCTCGGCGAAGACCGGCTCCAGGTCGGTCCGCTCGGCGCCGGCACCGAGCAGCATTTTCGCGGCCCCGCTCACGCTGCAGGGTCGGTCGAGGATTTCTCCCTCTATCTGAACCAGGGGCGCAATCCGTACGGCAACTAACCGGCGCGCTCCCGCCCGGCCCAGCCGCGACAAAGGACATCCGATGCGAAAAACGACTCAGCCAACCTTCGGCGCCGTCATTCGCGAGCGCCGCCGCCGACTCGATCTCACCCAGGAGGAGGTCGCCCGGCGGATTAAGACTTCGACTCCGTATATCGGCCACCTGGAATCCGGCAAGCGCCATCCCTCGGAAAAAGTGATCGCGCGCCTTAGCGAGGTACTGGGTCTGCAGAGCCGCGAGCTATTCTTCCTCGCCAACCCGCGCGCGCGCGATCTGGTGAGCGCCCCCAACAACGATGGCCGCCGCCGTTCGGCCTGGGAGGAGTTCCGCCACGACGATCGCCTCCGGCGCGCACACAGTATCAGCGCCGAGGAGATGGACGTGCTGGCGCGGGTGGCGGCGATGGGCGAGGCGCGCGCGCCGCGCGACTTCATCTATATCCTCAACGCCATCCGTCTGGCACTGAGCCACTAGCGCGCCGCGAGTGGTAAAGTCCGCGCCGTCCAAATAAGCTCGGCGCGGACTTGCGATGCCCGATTCAGTCTCAGCCGAGGCCGCGGTTGCGATGGCGGCGCGATGGCCGCGGCGCTATACCGTCATCATCCTGTTCGCGTTGTCGACGGTGCTCTGCTACATCGATCGCGTCAACATCTCGATTGCGATCATCCCGCTCGCCCACGACAAGGGTTACAGCGACGCCGAGCGCGGCCTGATTCTTTCTTCCTTTTTCTGGGGCTACCTGTGGTTCCAGTTGCCCGGAGGGTTACTCGCCGATCGCTTCGGCGGCAAACGCGTGCTGGGCGCGGGCGTGGCGCTGTGGTCGATTGCGACTTTCCTCACGCCAATCGCGACCGCCTCGTTCGGCCTGCTGCTGTTCATGCGAGCCGCGCTCGGCGCGGGTGAGGCGGTCAACTTTCCCGCTATCCATTCGATCGCCGCGCGCTGGACGCCGGCTTCGGAGCGCGCGCGCGCCATCTCGCTGCACCTAAGCGGCACCGCGCTCGGCACGATCATCGCTCTGCTCGCGAGCCCGCCGATAATAATCGCCTTCGGATGGGAAGCGGTGTTCTACCTATCGGGGCTCCTCGGACTTTTGTGGCTCGCGATGTGGTGGTGGAAGGCGGCAGACTGGCCCGAGCACTCACCCGGGGTGAGCGCCTTTGAACTAGCGGAGATTCGCGCAGGGCGGTCCGAAGTTGATGCCGCGGAGGCTATCCCGTGGAGCAAAATCTGCCGCGAGCCGGCGGTCTGGGCTATCGTGATGGCGCATTTGTGCAACAACTTCGGTTACTACATCCTGCTGCTCTGGCTGCCGAGCTATCTAGATCAAACTTTTCACGTCCCGCTTAAGGACCTCGGCGTGATGGCGGTGATGCCGTATGTGGCGGCCTTCGTGGTCGCCAATTGCAGCGGATGGCTCGCCGACAACTTGCAGCGGCGCGGGATGTGGATGACGGCGGTGCGCAAGACGCTGGTAACGATCGGTTTCGGGCTCGGTGCAGCGTCAGTATGCACGATGCCGTTCGCGCACACGGCAGCGCAGGCGGTAATGCTCGCGACGGCAGCGGTCGGCGGCAGCGCTATCGGGCTGGGCGGATGGGGCGTCAACCACCTGGATGTCGCGCCGCGTTACGCGGGAATCCTGATGGGCATCTCCAACACTTTCGCCACGCTGCCCGGAATCATCGGTGTCGCCGCCACCGGCTTCATCGTGCAGGCGACCGGCTCGTATTCCGACGTGTTCTACCTCGCCGCCGCCGTTTACCTGGTAGGACTCGCCGCGTTCGCGCTCTGGGGCAGCGGTGAGCGCAAGATCTGACGGCGCGACGCGTGCGGCGCTGCCGCGCGTGGCCCTGGTGCTCGCGATAGTCGCGGCTATCGCCTGGTTTGCGACTCATCGCTCGTACTTCGCCGCCGGCCATCTCGAAGCCGAACTGCGAGCGATGGGGCCGTGGGCGCCGCTCGCCTTCATCGCGCTCTACGCCGCGGCGACGGTGCTGTTCGTGCCGGGGTCGGTGATGACGCTGGCGGGCGGCGCGCTGTTCGGGCCGCTATGGGGCACGCTGTGGAATCTCATCGGCGCGGTGCTCGGCGCAACGCTCGCATTTCTGGCCGCGCGCTACGTGGCAGCGGACTTCGTCGCGCGCCGCGCCGGAGGGCGGCTCAAGGCGCTGGTCGAGGGGGTCGAGGCCGAAGGATGGCGCTTTGTCGCGTTCGTGCGGCTGGTTCCGCTGTTCCCGTTCAACCTGCTCAACTACGCACTGGGGCTTACGCGTATCAGCATCACCGAGTACGTAATCGCCTCTGCCATCTGCATGCTGCCGGGAGCGTTTGCCTATACCTACCTCGGTTACGCCGGACGCGAGGCTGCCGCCCACGGCGCGGGCGCGATACGCAATATCGCGCTAGCCGCCGGGTTGCTGGCTGCGGTCGCGCTGCTGCCAAGGCTGGTGCGCAGATTCAGACGGACCAGCGCGCCCACTGTATAGCTATTTCCTGATTACCAACTTGCTTAGCGCGGCGTGCAACGCCGGACCCGCGGCGACAAAGCCGTCGAGCTTGACCTGCTCGCGATTGAAGCGAATCGGATTGCCGTGGATGTCGGTCATCACGCCGCCCGCCTCGGCCAGCAGCGCGGCGCCCGAGGCAATGTCCCATTCGCTCTTGGGGCTGGCGGTGAACGTTCCGTCCGCCTGACCCGCCGCCACCAGTGCGAGCTTATAGGCGACGCTGCCGATCGGGTGGGCGGCAAACTGATCCTTGTAGGCCTTCCAATCGCCGCGCGCGGTCTCGCTGCGGCTGGCGAGCACGACTGAGCCCGCGAGGCCGGGAGCGGCGGTCACGTGCACGGGACTGTCGTCGAGATAGCATCCTGCGCCGCGCGCAGCCCAGAACAGCTCGCGCTTGATGGGATTGTAAGTCACGCCGAGCACTGGCACGCCGTCCTCGGCCAGCGCGATCGCGACGACGAACTCCGGGATGCCTTTGATGAATTCCTTGGTGCCGTCGAGCGGGTCAACGATCCACACGCGCCGGCGGGAAAGCCGCGCAGGATTGTCGGCCGTCTCCTCGGAAAGCCATCCGTAGTCGGGAAAGGCGCCGCTCAGATGCTCGCGCAGCGCGGCGTCGGCTTCGAGGTCGGCCGAGGTCACCGGATTGTCGCGGCCCTTCGAGCCGACTTCGTAACCGCGATCGCGGAAATAGCGGCGCAGGATTTCACCCGCTTCCAGAGCCGCCGCGCGCGCGTGCTCGAGCTCGCGCGCAAGCTCTCCGCCCGTGGCTTCTGCCTTGGCGCTTGCGTGGCGTGCGTGATCGCTCGCGTTTTTTTTCATCTAAGCCTCATCGCGCGCGCTCAAGACTCGCCGCGGCGCAATCGCTTGCGGCGCACGCGCTCGTACGCAGTGCGCAGCCGCGTCATCATCGTCTCGCGCTCGTCGTACAACCGGCGCAACGGCCGCGGTTTGCGGCGCGCCAGCGCGTAGGCGGTGATCAGCGGCAGCGCCACCGTGGAATCGACGTAGCAGACCACCGAGTCGGGCAGGCGGTTGGGATCGATCTTGCCCCAGCTCACCGCCTCCGACGGTGTCGCGCCGCTCAGTCCGCCGGTGTCGGGCCGCGCGTCGGTCACCTGCAGAAAATAGTCGTGGCCTTTTTCCGCCACGCCCATCACCTCCTGGATCTGCGGCTCAGTCTGCAGGACGAAATTCTTGGGCGAGCCGCCGCCCAGGATAAACACCGCGCTCTTCATTCCAGCGGCCTTGGCCGCGTAAACGATCGCCGCGGTCTCGTTGACGTCGGCGAGCGGGTCCAGGCGCAGGCCGTAGCCCTCGACCTCGAGCAGCGCCAGGTTCATCCCGATCGACGAATCGCCGGGCGACGACGTGTATATGGGCACCGCGCATTCGTGCGCCGCGGCCAGCATCGAGCGGCTGCGCAACTTGAGCACGCGCTCGCGCTCGGCCACGTATCGGCCGGCGCGATGATGGAACTCGGCGGTGCTCATCGGATGCTGAAACTCCTCCTGCCGCGCGATTTGGCGGAAGAAAGCGTCGGTCGAGAGCAGCACGCGGTAGTCGAAAAAGATGTCGTAGATTCTGACCACGCCGGCTTTGTGCAGCGCGACGTCGTCGGCCTCGGCCGATCCCTGGAACATCTGCAGGCCGAGCGCGAAGTGCGTATCATGATAGAGATTGGCGCCGGTCGACACCGCCCAGTCGACGAAACCGTTTTCGATGAGCGGGATGAGACACGACATCCCGAGACCGGCCGGCGTAAGCGCGCCGGTGATGCTCATCCCGACCAGTACGTCGGGCTCGAGCATTTTTTCGGCGAACAGGCGGCAAGCCTCGCGCAGGCGCCGTCCGTTGTAAGCAAGAAATGCGGTATCGATCAGTTCCGCGGAGGTCATGTCGCCGCGCACTGGCGCCGGGTTGATCGGTGCGCCGCCAATTCGTAATTTCCGTCGGGCCATCGCCAGTCCTGTGCTGATCTTACCGTGACTTTTGCGGGAGCGAGCATCGCTCCCGCCACACAAATGCCTCTGAAGTCCGCTCCGCGAACCGGCACGTGCCGCGTGCGGGCGCAGAAATCCTATCCGCCCGCGCCCGGCATTGCCATCGCGCCGCGGTTTGCCACGCCACCGGCGAGCACTTAAGATTGCTTTCGGGGATCTATTTCACACGTCGATAATCTCGCGCACGCCCGGGAGACCGCCGATGGCGATAATTGCGATGAGTCAACAGCTCGGTACGCGGGGTAACGACCTCGGCCAGCTTGTAGCCAGGCGGCTCGGCTACCGGTTCCTGAGCAGGGAGGATCTGATCGCGCAGGTTTCGCGCGTCTACAAGGTCACCGCCGATGAGATGGTGGTGCTCGACGAGCGCCAACCGCACTTCTGGTCGCGCCTGAAAACCGAGGGCGTGCGCTTCGCGTCGTTCTTTCGCGCCACGCTGCTGCGCGAGATGGCGCAGGACCGGCTGGTAACCATCAGCCCCTCTGCACCGGTCTTCCTGCCGCCATACCGATGCGGCCTCAAGGTCCGGATCGTCGGGCCTTTCGATGACCGGGTAAAGGTGGTCGGCGAGACCGAAAATCTCAGCGCGGTGGCCGCTCAGCGGCGCGTGCGCGACCACGACCGGGAGGTCCGCGCGCGCATCCAGACCCTGATGGGCGTCGATATCGACGACCCTGCCTCCTACGACATCGTAGTCAATGGCTGCGGCACTCCGCTCGAAATCAGCGCCGTAGCTCTCGCCGCGTGCGCCGAGCAGATCGACGCCCGCATCGGCGCCGAGCAATGGCAACAGATGCGCGATGCCGCGACCGCCGCCCAGGTGCGCGCCGCCTGCCACGCGCATCCCAAGCTCGGCCACGCCCCCCTCGAGGTCCAGTGCACCCAAGGCGCCGTGCAGGTGCGCGGACCCGGGCTGGTGCCGCCGTGGGACGAACTCGCCAACCAGGTCGCGAGCAAGATCGAGGGAGTGCGCTCGGTGGCTGTGGAAGCCGACGAGACGCCGATCCCCGTCAGGCCCGATTAAATCCGGCCGGATTGAGACTGCCCCGATCGAGACCGTCCAGATAGTGCGCGAGCTGATACTGTTCCTCGCGACCGGATTCTATAGCGGCTACGCACCGGTTGCTCCCGGCACTGCGGGCTCGGTGGTGGGATTGCTGCTGGCGTGGGGCGTCACAGTACCACTGGAGCATCGGTCGCGCCTCGCCGCACTCGCGCTTATCGCGGCGCTGTTCGCCGTGGGATGCTGGCTGTCGGAGCGCGCCGAGGAGCTGCTCGATCAACACGACAGCTCGCATATCGTGATTGATGAAATCGTTGGAATGGCGCTAACGATGTATCTTTGTCCGGCAGCGAGTTGGATGGCGTTCGGCGCGGGCTTCGCGCTGTTTCGCCTTTTCGACGTCCTCAAGCCCGAGCCTGCGGGGCTTATCGATCGCCGGATGCGGGGCGGAGTCGCGGTAATGCTTGACGATGTGGTAGCGGCCATATATGCGAACCTCGTGCTGCACGCGCTCGCGCTGGTAGTTTCACTTTAGAGCGGCGTGCAGCGCATTTTAATGCCCGGCAGGCGCGGGCAAGGGAGCCATCGATGATTCAAAAGGCGGTCATTCTCTCCACCGGCGACGAAATCACCACCGGCCGGATAGTGGATACCAATTCCAACTACATCGCCGACAAGCTCGCCGAGGTCGGTATCGAAGTCGTCGCGGTGCTGACCGTGGGCGACGTCCCTGAGCGGCTGGAGTGGGCGTGGAAGACCGCGATGGCGATGGCGGACGTGGTTATCTCGACCGGCGGAATCGGGCCGACCGCCGACGACCTGACCAACGAGACCGTGGGACGCATCACGGGCCGCAAACTGGTGCGCGACCAGGAAAGCGTCGACCACATGAAACGCATCTTCGCGTCGATCAACCGCATCATGCCCGAGAACAATCTCAAGCAGGCCGACCTGCCCGAAACCTCGGAGGTGATTCGCAACCCGCTCGGCACCGCGCCGGGCTTTCAGATCGCGGTGCCGCAGGCCGACGGCCACATCTGCCATCTGGTCGTAATGCCGGGCGTGCCGCGCGAGATGAAGCCAATGATGGAGGACAGCGTCATCCCGTGGCTCAGAAAGAACCGCGGCAGCGACACGATCTACGCGGTGCGGGTCTTTCAGACCTTCGGCATCAGCGAGTCGGGACTGGACGAGGCGGTCGCCGGACTGATCAAGCCCGAGGAGGCGCGAGTCGCGTTTCGCGCGGCCTTCCCGCAAATTTCGCTGCGCGTGACGGTCGAGGGCAAGCCGGGCGTGGCCGAGCGCAAGCTCGAGGAATTGAGTGAGCGTGTCCGCGGGCGAATCGCAAACTTCGTCTACGCGGAGGGCAACGCCTCGATGGAGGAGGTGGTCGCGCAACTGCTGACCGAGCGCAAGATCAAGCTGGCGGTGGCCGAGTCATGCACCGGCGGCCTCATCGGCCATCGCCTGACCAACGTTCCCGGCAGCTCGAAGTTCTTCATCGGCGACTTCGTGACCTACTCCAACGAGCTGAAGACCGGCATCCTCGGCGTGCGCGAGGAGACGCTCAAGCAGCACGGCGCGGTGAGCGAGCAATGCGTGCTCGAGATGGCGGCCGGGGCGCGCGAGCGCGCCGGCGCCGACCTTGCAATTGCGACCTCGGGCGTCGCCGGGCCCGACGGCGGCACCGCCGAGCATCCGGTGGGAACGGTCTGCGTCGGGCTGGTGGGGAGCAACGGAATCCAAGCCGCGCGCCGCTACCAGTTACGCGGCAACCGCGACTGGATAAAGATTCTCACCGGGCAGGTCGCGCTGGACTGGCTGCGCCGCTACGCGTTGGGACTGCCGATCGGCGAATCGACGCTGTTCCGCCGTTAACTTCCGCGTCCCGCTCTCGTTGATCGCGGAAGAATGCTGGGCAGCCTCCAGATGCGGCGTTGAATGTCCGTGAGACCCGAGTCTGCCTCCGCTCGCTATTGCCGGCGCTTTTGCGGCCGCCTTTGCTACCGCTACTGGCCGCGCTATTGCCGCCGCTACTTCTGCCGCCACCTGCATCGCTTCTGCCGCGATTGTCGTGCCGATTGCGATCGCTTTTGTCGCGGTTTTTGCCACCACTGTTGTCCCGTTTTTTGCCGCCGCCTGTGTCTCTATTCCCGCCGCCTATGCCGGCCCCGGCGCCATCAGACCGCCGGGCATCCGGCCCCTCTTTTTTCGCGCATGATGGCGCAGCTACTGACTTTACTGGGGATTGCGATTTCGTTTTTACTCCTCGCGCTCACCGCTTTGCGTATGACGGCCGAGTCGCAGACCTTATGGGAGATTGCGGTTTCGTTCTTGCGCCTCGGAACGACCGCGTTCGGCGGCCCCGCGGCGCACATCGCGATGATGGAAGAGGAGTTCGTGCGGCGGCGCGGATGGCTCTCGCGCGAGGAATTTCTCGACATGCTCGGCGCGACCAATCTGATCCCGGGGCCGAACTCAACCGAGATGGCGCTTCATATCGGCCATCAGCGAGGCGGCTGGAAGGGACTGGTGGTGGGCGGCGTGTGCTTCATCATTCCGGCGATGCTTATAGTGATGGCCGCGGCGTGGGCCTACGTGCGTTTCGGATCGCTGCCTCAGTTCCAGGGCATCATGCACGGGATCAAACCGGTCGTCGTCGCCATCATACTGCAGGCGCTTTGGCGGCTTGTTCCCGTTGCGATCAAAAGTGGATTTCTTGCGCTCGTCGGTTCGATTGCGATCCTGGCAACGATGCTTGGCGCCAGCCCGTTGACCGTACTTTTCGGCGCAGGCGTCATTACAGCCGCAACAACATGGATCGAGCGCGAGCGCCGCTCTGAGACGCTCGCCGCATTCCCGATGCCCGGATGGCCCGGCATCGTGGCGATGGTCAAGAGCGCAGGCGCGGCGGCGGCGATCGTACCTTTCAGCCTGCTGGGGCTTTTTCTTTTCTTTCTAAAGGTCGGCGCGGTGCTTTATGGCAGCGGCTATGTGCTGCTCGCGTTTCTTCAGACCGACCTCGTCGATCGCCTGCACTGGATTACGCAGTCGCAGCTGCTCGACGCGGTCGCGGTCGGCCAGGTCACTCCGGGACCGGTATTTACCACCGCGACTTTTATCGGCTATCTCCTCGGCGGCGTGACCGGCGCGGTGGTCGCGACGATAGCGATCTTCGTCCCGGGTTTTATTTTCGTCGCTGCCAGCCGTCCGCTGATTCCGCGCATCCGGCGCTCGCTTACCGCCGGGGCGTTTCTCGATGGCGTCAATGTCGGCGCACTCGCGCTGCTGGCCGTGGTGACATGGCAGCTCGGACGGGCGGCGCTGATCGACGTTGCGACGGTCGCAATAGCGGCGACCAGCATCGTGCTGTTGATTTACTCGCGAATCAACTCCGCGTGGATGATTTTCGCGGCCGGGATGGCCGGGCTGATCCTGACACGATGGCTTGGCTGAGCACGGGGGCCTATCGACGCGCATCGGCGCTGCAAATCGATCTGCGATGCGCGCCTTGACATCGTCTCGCAATCACATCATTGGAGAGGGTGTCGACAATGGATGTCGGCAACCAACGTCGGGTGTGCTGCCTTACACAATGACCACGGTCCCTTGAGCGGGGGGGCGCGATGACGCAGTACTGGCCGTTTTCAAGCCTGATCCGGCATGGCGCGCTGCGCGAGCGGCTGATTGTGTCGCTCGACCTGGGGACGCCCGCCGAGGCGCTGCGGCTGGTCGACGAGCTGGCGCGCGTGGTCGGGATGTTCAAGGTCGGCAAGCCGCTCTACCTCAACTGCGGACCCGACTTCGTGCGCGAAATTCGCCGTCGCGGCGGTGAAGTCTTCCTCGACCTGAAGTTTCACGACAGCGCGCCCGCCGTATGCAAGGCCGCCATCGAGGCGACCCGCCTAGGCGTGCGCATGTTCGACCTTTATCCCCATGGCAGCTTCGAAATGATGGACCGGGTGCGCGGAGAAGTGACCCGCGTGTGCCGCGGCGAGGGATTGCGCCGCCCGCAGATCATCGCGGTCGCGATGCTCGCGGCGCTCAGCCGCAACAGTCCCGCACAGGCGGGCGCGGAGGGCGGATGGGCCCCGCGGCGCGTCGTCCAGATGGCCAAGCTGGCGGCCGACGCCGCGCTCGACGGCGTGCTAACCTCACCGCACGAGACCGCGCGGGTGCGCGCGGCCTGCGGCCGGCGCTTCACGGTAATAAGCTCGGGGATGGGCCGCAGCCGCGGATGGGAGGCGAGCGAATACCCCTTCGGCGCCGCCGAGGCGGTGCGCGCGGGCGCCGACTACCTGATTGTCAGCAACCCCATCTGGCGCTCGAGTGAGCCGCTGCGGGCGGTGCGCGAGATAACCGACGAAATGGAGCGCGGTTTGCGCGCCAATCCGCGTCTCGCGCTCGAACTCCACCCCTCGCGCCCGTTCTGACACAGTAGCGGCTGATGTTCATCTTGTTGGGGCTTCTGGCGCTCGCCATGGGCGCGGGCTTTATCGGCGCGCTCTCAGGTCTGGGCGGCGGAGTCTTCATCGTGCCCGCACTGCTGATCTTCGCGCACATTCCGATGGGAATCGCGGTCGGCGCGAGCATGATTTCGGTAGTCGCGACCAGCGCGGGCGCCAGCGTCGCCTTCGTCCGCGACGGCTGGACCAATCTGCGCGTGGCGATGGTGCTTGAGTGCGCCACCGTGACCGGCGCGGTGACCGGCGCTTACCTGGCCGGGATCGTTCCAACGTGGGTGCTGGAGTTGCTGTTCGCCTTGATGATGCTGCAGTCGGCGTACTTCACGGTGACCAAGGCCGGCGACTCGATAGTCCCCCACTGCGACGCGCTCGCGGAGCGCTTGAGGCTGCGCGGCCGGATACCGGCCGAGAACGGCGGCCAGGAAATCGAATATGGAGTCGTCAACGTGCCAGGCGGCGCAATCCTGATGGTGGTGGCAGGCCTGATGTCAGGGCTGCTCGGAATCGGCTCGGGCGCGCTCAAGGTGATGGCGATGGACTACGTAATGCACATACCGCTGAAGGTCTCGAGCGCGACCAGCAATTTCATGATTGGCGTAACCGCGGGCGCGGGCGCGCTGGTTTTCCTGGCCCGCGGGGACATCGCCACGGTGATCGCGGCGCCGGTCGCGCTGGGGGTCATCGTCGGAGCGCTCGCCGGCAGCCGCGTGCTGCCGCGTGTCAACGTACAGGCGTTGCGTCATCTGTTCGTCGTAATACTGCTGCTGATCGCCCTCGAGATGGGATGGCGTGCGCTAAGTGGATTCTGAATGAACGACCGAACCGACAACGAAGAACGAATTCTGCGGGTCTGGACCCCGATCATCCTGCGCACCATTCTGGCGACCGCGATCGTAATCCTGCTCATCGGTCTGATCAGCATGGCCTGGCAAAATCCCGGCTACTACGTCGCGCGCTTCCATCACTTGCAGAAAATCGGACACTTGCAAAATCGCGAGAGCGTGGCCGCGCTCGTGGCGGCCTCATTGAGGGGAGAACCGCGCCCGATCATGACCCTCGGCCTGATGGTTCTGACGCTGGTGCCGCTGGCGCGCGTGGCGTTCTGCTTCCTGCTCTTCGTCAAGGAACGTGACGGAATTTACGTCGCGTTCACCGCCTACGTTCTGATCGGGCTCGTAGCCGGCGTTATCCTGGGCCGCGTCGGGTAGCCCATCTCCCGGCTGCAAAATAATTACTCCGGCTTAAATCCGATCCGCGTATCGCTCTCGTATATGGAGCGACGAGGCCTTCCAGGTGGCGCGCAGCAGGTCCGGCAGGTCCGCAAGGTCCGCGCGCGCTTCATCGCGCCGGACCCGCAGGGAGGGTCCCGGGCCGTGGGAACAACCGTGCGTAAATCGGAGAGATCCTATGGAAAACGCCAGCAAAATCATCACAACAGTATGCGCGATCGCTTTTTGCGCGGCGTTGACGGTCATGCCGCCGCGCGCCGCCGCATCCAGCCATCGCGAGGCGCCGCTCATCACCGAGATGCCCAAGGTGGATGGAACTGACTGGTACATGTTCCGCAGCTATGAATCCGGGCGCTCGGATTTTGTGACGATGGTCGCCAACTACTACCCGCTAGAGGATCCGTTCGGCGGACCCAACTATTTCCTGCTCGACCCGGCCGCTCGCTATGAAATGAAAATCGACAATGACGGAGATGCGCAGGCGGACATCATCTTCAGCTTCCAGTTCACTAACACGCGCAAGAACCTGACGCTCCCAATCAACGGCAAAAATGTCGCCGTTCCGTTGACTAACATCGGGCCAATACCCGGCATGCCTGGCAACCTGAACGTGGTCGAAACCTATACCGTCAAGGTGATTCGTCCGGGCCATTCGACGGAGTTCATCACCAATGCCAGCGGCGGATCCAAGGTTTTCACCAAGCCCACCGACAATATCGGTTGCAAATCCTTCGGCGACGCCGGCACGGGAACGAACTGCCTCAATGACGACAGCACCTCCGGCATGAGCTATGACACCTACGCAAAGCAATTCATCTACAACGTCAATATCCCCGGATGCGCGGGAGAGGGCAGGCTGTTCGTCGGACAACGCAAGGACCCGTTTGTAGTCAACCTCGGCGAGACATTTGACCTCGTCAACTATGAGAATCCGATAGGCGAGAAATTCGCCAATACGGAACCCAACAGCATCGGCGGCAAAAACGTCACCTCGCTTATTCTCGAGGTGCCAATAACCTGCCTTATCACCAACAAGACTCCGATAATCGGCAGCTGGACGACGGCGAGTCTGCCCCAGACCCGAGTCTTGAAAGGTACTAACTTCAAGGATGACAAACCTGATCTGGAAAATGGCGATTTTCGGCAGGTATCGCGGCTGGGTATGCCACTGGTTAATGAATTGGTAATCGGTTTGAAAGACAAGGATCGCTTCAACGCGAGCCCACCGGAAGACGATGCCCAATTCGCCACCTATGTGACCAATCCTACCTTTCCGGCCATCATCGCCGCGCTTTTCGGAACGAAGGCGCCCACTCTTTTCCCGCGCGCCGACCTGGTTGCGACTTTCCTGACCGGCATTTCAGGGATCAACCAGCCGCCCCATGTGCAGGCCGCCGAGATGTTGCGGCTCAACACCAGCACCGCGGCTACCACTTGCACATCGCAGAGCCGGCTCGGCGTGATCGGCGGTGACAGCGCGGGCTTTCCCAATGGCAGACGGCCGGGCGACGACGTAGTCGACATTACCTTGCGCGTCGCGATGGGCAGACTGATCACCCTGGGATTGTTCGGCACCATGAGCCAGGCTCCATCGGGAGGTCTCGATTTTACCGACGGCGCCTTTGTGCAGTGCACCGACTTCGACACCACCTTCCCCTACATCAAGAACCCGCTGCCCGGCTCACCTAACGGCCCCAACGGAATACCGACGGTTCCCAATCCGTAGCCGCGGTTGCGACGGGCAATCATGAGTACAGCGGGCAACCGGCGGCACTGCGAGCGACGGGTTAGCATCGCGGCCGTGCCGCCGCTGTTGGCGATGATGTTATGGCTGGCGATGCCGGCCCTTGGCGAGAACACCGTCGATCGCACAATAGTCATCTGCCAGAAAATCCTTCGGGTGCGCCCGGACGACGCCGCGATCTACTACAAGTTGGGCGACGCGTATGTCGAGAAGGGCCGCGAAACCGGCGACATCACCTACTACGACCTGGCATCGCAATCCCTGCAACACGCCCTGAAGCTCGAGCCCGATCTTGGCCCCGCCCGCCGTCACCTCGCCTACGTGCTTTACTCATTGCATGACTTTGCCGGCGCCGCGCGCGAGTCGCGCCGCGCGATCGAGCTCGACCCGCGCGACCCGAATGCCTATGGTGTGCTTGGCGATACTCAGCTCGAGACCGGGCAGTACGACGCGGCCGCGACAACCTATACCCAGATGGCCGCTATCAAGGATGATTTGTATTCATATAGCCGCCGCTCGGGCCTTGAGACTATTCGCGGCGACAATTCCGCCGCGATCGCGGATCTGACACGCGCTATCGCTATCGGCCGAAGAGACGGAGCGCCTGCTGAGGCGATCGCATGGGCCGCAACGCGTCTCGCGGAGGATTACTTCCTGCTCGGCAAGCTCGATGAGGCCGCCGCGCAAGACCAGGCCGCGCTCGCGACCGATCTGGGTTACTATCGCGCGCTGGCGAGCCTCGGACAGGTGCGAGCGGCCCAGGGCAGGCTCGACGAAGCCGCCGGCTTGTACCGCGGCGCGATCGCGGTCATTCCGCTCCCCGAGTACGCCGCCGCTCTCGGCGACGTCTATGCGAAGATGGGCCGTCATGAGGACGCTCAGCGTCAGCGCGAACTGGTCGAGTTCATCGCGCGGCTCAACACGATCAACCGCGTCCTCTATAATCGCGTCCTGGTCGACTACTATGCGGACCACGATCTCGAACATCACCAGGCGATCGATCTGGGCGCGCGCGAATTCGCAGTCCGCCAGGACATCTACGGACACGACGCGCTCGCATGGGCGCTTTACCGCGGCGGCAAGGCGGCCGAGGCTTTGCCGCATATTGTGGCGGCGCTGCGGTTTCAGACCACCGATGCCCGGCTTTACTTCCACGCCGGAATGATCTACCTCGCACTGGGACGCAACGATTTGGCGCGCGCGAGGCTCGCGCGAGCATTGGCTATAAACCCACATTTCCAGCCGATCCTCGACGAGGTTGCCGCTCGCGAATACGCGATGCTTTCTGGGGCACGCAAGCGCCAATATGCAGAGGCCGGCAAGTCAAACCAGCGATGATTTCGAATTCACCGATACGCATTGCGAGGGCGCGGCTTCTAACGACCTTGCTCGTCCTATGCGCGGTCGTTGCGATTCCGCGCGTCGCCCGCGCGCATCCGATGGGCAACTTCAGCATCAATCACTACACGAAGATTGTTGCCGGAGCGCGCGACGTCGAGCTCGACTACATAATCGATATGGCGGAAATTCCAACCTTCCAGGAAACCAAGGAACGCGGGCTGATTACCAATGCTGGCGATCCGGCTCTCGTGCCGTATCTCGCCCGGCAGGCCGATAGCTTGAAGGGCGGATTGACGCTCGACGCCGACGGACAGCCGCTTAAGCTCGAATGCGTTTCGCGCCAGGCGATATTTCCGCCGGGCGCCGGCGGACTGCCGACGATGAAGATGGGTTTTGTCTATCGGGCCAGTCTGCCAGATGCCATTGCACATGTTATTGCACATGCTATTGGGGCTCGGCCCCTGTCGCTTCATTACCGCGACGACAATTTCGCCGGCCGCGCCGGATGGAAAGAGATAATCGCGCTCGGCGGCCGCGGCGCGGTGCTGACCGGAAGTTCCGTCCCCTCGCGCGACCGCAGCCTGGAACTGACCAACTACCCGACCGACATGTTGCACAGTCCGCCGCAGACGCTCGAAGCCCTGGTCACATTCACGGCCGCGCCACCCGGCACTGTGGCCGGCGGCGAGCCCGCCACGGACGGAGCCGGCGCGGCGGCATGGCTCGCCGCAGGGAGCAGCGCACCGGCGCCGGGCGTCAAACTGGAAGCAAACCGGCAAGGCACGCCGCATAGCGCGTTCACCGATCTCATCAAGTCCAAGCGGATGGATTTGGCGTTCCTGCTGACCGCGGCGTTGGTCGCGGCCGTGCTCGGTGGCTTCCATGCGCTGGAACCCGGCCACGGCAAAACGCTGGTGGCGGTCTACCTGGTAGGCTCGCGCGGCACCGCCGCCCATGCGGTGTTGCTGGGCGCCGTTGTGACCGCGTCGCACACGATTTCCGTGTACGCGCTCGGCATCATCACGCTCTATGCCTCGCAATGGGTCGTGCCTGAGCGGCTTTACCCGTGGCTCGGAATGACGTCGGGATTGATGGTGGCCGGACTCGGTTTCGCGCTCTTCATCCGCCGGTACGTCTCCGCCGATTCGCACGATCGCGATCATCATCATGATCACGATGATCACGATCATGGTCACGATCATCGGCACAGCCACGCATCCGCGCCGATCCATCGCCACACCTGGTGGGGGGGGCATGTGCACGAACATTCACACGAAGAGGCGCAGGCACACGGGCATCCTCACATCCATCAAGACGCCAACCATGCGCCGGCCGCCGCGATCTCGCTCAAGAGCCTCTGCGCGCTCGGCATCACGGGCGGAATCGTGCCCTGCCCCGCCGCGCTGGTCGTGCTGCTGGGCGCGCTCGCGATTCATCGCGTCGCCTTCGGACTGTTCCTGATAGTCGCGTTCAGCGCGGGGCTCGCCGCCGTGTTGATCGGTTTTGGGCTGGCGATGGTTTACGCGCGGCGCTTCATGAGCCGTTTCGCGGCGCGCGGACCGCTGACCGAGCGATGGCTGCCGCTTGCCTCGTCCGCTGTGATAACCGTGGTGGGCATCACTATCGCGTTGCAATCGCTCGCCGCCGTCGGCGTGTTGCGCATTTGACTAGGGGACGCCTCGCGATCGATCTGTAATGCTGTCTTGTTGGCGCTCGCTTGGGAAGGTTAATTGGCGATGGACCCCGGAAGTTCCGCACCGCTTGGAATCGCACTGCTCGGACTGCTGCTCGGGATGCGCCATGCGACCGACCCCGATCACGTAATCGCGGTCACCGCCATCCTGAGCCGCGAGCGCCGTCTCGCCTCGGCCACGCGTATCGGCGTGGTCTGGGGCCTCGGGCATACGCTGACCGTGCTTGCGGTTGGCGCCGCCATCATCATCTTTAAACTTGCCGTGCCGATTCGGCTCGGACTCGCGATGGAATTCGCGGTCGCGCTCGTGCTGATCATGTTGGGCCTCGACAGTGTGGGGGTGCTGGTACGCGGAATCGCGTCGCGCCTCTTCGGAACTCGGCCGCCCGCTACGGAAACGTTCGTCGTACATTCGCATTCTCACGCTCATGACGGTCGGCCGCATCGCCATCCGCACGTCCATCAACGTCCGCATGAATATTGCGGTGCAGACGATCGTGCGGCCGCCGAACTCCATCGCGAGCACGCCCTTGCCCCCGGCGCGCTGGCGCCATTCGCCGCGCGCCGCCCGCTGCTGAGGTCCTTTGGCGTCGGCCTGGTTCATGGCCTCGCCGGCAGCGCGGCGATCGCTTTGCTGGTCTTAAGCGCGATCCCCGAGCCACAATGGGCGACGCTTTACCTGGCGATTTTCTGTATCGGGACGATTATCGGCATGGGATTTATCACGACCGCGATCGCGACACCGCTGATCGTCGCGTCGAGGCGAATGTCTTCACTGCACCAGCGGCTCGTCACCGGCTCGGGACTGCTCAGTTTCGGCTTCGGCCTATTCCTCGCCTATCAGATCGGGATCGTCGATCGGCTTTTCGCCGCTGCGCCAATCTGGATTCCGCATTGAGCACTGATGCGCCCCTCTCGCGGGGCGCATCGCTTTCCCGCAAAAATCCGCAGATCGTGTCTCGCACGCGAGCTTTCGGTTTGCAATACGGCTCCCGTTTGAGCCAACCTGAATTTACCATCCAAAAATGGAAATCGCGCCATGCAAGAAAAAATCGAAGTTGGATTCCAGACATTTATTTCTGACGGTGGCGAGGAGTTCGGCGCGGTGCGCCAGGTTGCGCCGGGCGGCCGGCCGGAGCTGGTGATCTACGTCGAGAATGCCGGCGAATTCACCGTCCCGCTCGACGCCGTCGAATCGGTGCATTTCGAAAAAGTCATTCTGAATTGCGCCAAACTGGATCGCCGGCTGCGTCAGGCTATCGGCCACGCCCACGACGCGGAAAAGCCCGGCGCCTGACCTGATCTCCAAATCGCACGGGCCTGACCGGCCGTTTCCCCGGCGAAGCCGGAATTTTTATCCACTACTCCTGCAAGTAACCGTCGAACGGAAACTCGCAAACGAAGAGGGTTCCAATATGAGTACAGGAACTACCGGACAAAAGACCGTGCTCGCGGCGGGCACTCTGGCGCCGGATTTCAAGCTGAGAAGCACGCCCGACCAATTCGTCACCTTGACCGATTTGCGCGGCGCTCCCCTCATCCTCGCGTTCTACCCTGCCGACTGGAGTCCGGTGTGTGGGGATCAGATGGCGCTGTACAACGAGATCCTGCCGGAATTTCATCGCTTCAAGGCCAACCTGCTCGGAATTTCAGTCGATGGCGCGTGGTGCCACAGCGCCTTCGCCAAGGACCGCAAGCTGCACTTTCCCCTGCTCGCGGATTTCGAGCCCAAGGGAGCCGTCGCCCAGACCTACGGCGTCTATCGGCCACAGGACGGCGTCTGCGAGCGCGCACTGTTCGTGATCGACTCAGGGGGAACAATTCGCTGGAGCTATTTGTCTCCCATCGGCGTCAATCCGGGGGCCGACGGAATCCTCGCCGCTCTGGAAGATCTCGCTTCAAAACGAGGCAGGTGACAAATGGCAAGCAAACTAACCCCACAGGTCAGTCATCGCGATCACATCCAGGGACCGGACACCGCGAGCGTCACGCTGGTCGAATACGGCGACTATGAGTGTCCGTATTGCGGAGAAGCATTCCCGATCGTAAGGGCAATCCAGAAGCGGCTGGGCAAACGATTGCGGTACGTCTTTCGGCATTTCCCGCTGACCAACGCGCATCCGCACGCCGCGCCCGCGGCGGAGGCGGCGGAGGCGGCTGGCGCGCAAGGGAAGTTCTGGGAAATGCACGATACGCTCTACGAACATCAGGACGCTCTCGAAGACGAGGATTTGCTCGAATATGCCACCGACCTCGGTCTTGATGTGGCGCGATTCAGCGATGATATGGCCGAGCATCGACACGCGGCACGCATCCGCGAGGATTTCACCAGTGGAGTTCGCAGCGGAGTGAACGGCACGCCCAGCTTCTTTATCAATGGTGTACGCCACGACGGCGGTTACGATCTCGCCACGTTGCTGGCCGCTATCGAAGAAGCCATGTAGCAAGGGTCGCTGAAAAAAAAGCGCGCGACGCCGAGATCGCGCAGGCGAGATCGCGCACGAGAGATCGCGCACGCGCGCGAGGACGAAAGCGATAAATCGCGAGGGACGCCTATGGAACGCCATCGGTTAGGTTCCACCAAGCGCCAGGTACCCGTGATTGGCCAGGGGACTTGGTATATCGAAACCGCCGAGCGGCGCTTAGCGATCGCCGCGTTGCGCCGCGGCCTCGATCTCGGCATGACTCATATCGACACTGCCGAGATGTACGGATCGGGCGCCGCGGAGGAAGTCGTCGCCGAAGCGATTGCTGGCAGACGCGACGAAGTGTTCCTGGTCTCCAAGGTCCTTCCCCAACATGCCTCCCGAAGCGGAACGGTCGCGGCCTGCGAGAACTCGCTCGCGCGGCTGGGGACCGACTGGCTGGATTGCTACCTGCTGCACTGGCGCGGTTCGTATCCGCTGGAGGAGACGATCGCGGGCTTCGAGTGGCTTCAGCGCGAGGGCAAGATCCGCTCGTGGGGCGTGAGTAACTTCGACGTAGCCGACCTCGAGGAGGCCGTGAGCATCGCCGGCGAAGGCACGATCGCGTGCAACCAGGTTCTCTACCATCTAAAGGAGCGGTCGATCGAGCACGCCGTGATTCCCTGGTGCGAGGAGCATGGCGTCGCCGTCGTTGGCTACAGCCCGTTCGGGCATTCAACCTCCTTTCCCGGCCCGGGGACAACCGGAGGCCGCGTACTGAGCGAAATCGCCGCTGCCCACGACGCGACTCCGCGCCAGGTCGCGCTCCGCTTCCTGGTCCGGCGTCCCTCGCTCTTTACGATTCCCAAGGCCTCCAGTCCCGAGCATGCCGCCGAAAATGCAGGCGCGGGTGACCTGAAGCTGACCAGGCGCGAGCTCGAGCTTATTGACGAGTCGTTTCCGCTCGACCGCCGTCATCGCCGGCTTCCGATCGGCTGATTCTGAAATCAAAGCCCGGCTTCCGACACACGAAAGGTGGAGAACTGCGTAGATGGAAATCAAAGGTAAGACTGCCGTCGTCACCGGGGGCGGGTCGGGAATCGGCCGCGCTACGGCCGTGCGTCTGGCGGCCGAGGGCGCCGCCGTGCTGGCAGCGGACCTCGACGAAGCGGGGATGCGCGAAACGGTTCGGCTGATTGAAAGCGCCGGCGCACGCGCCGCCGCCGTACGCATCGACGTCACTAACGCCGAGCAGGCGCGGCACATGATGGACACCGCGCTATCGCTCTTCGGACGCTTCGACATCTTGCACAACAACGCGGGAATCGCGGTCGGGACGCCGCCCTTTCCGAAGTGCGATCTCGACCGATGGCGTCGCGTGCTCGATATCGATTTGCAGGCGGTGATCCTCGGATGCTTTCTGGCGGGGCCTATGATGCAGCGCGGCGGTGGCGGCGCGATCGTCAATACGGCCTCGATGGCGGGGCTTTATCCGTACGTGGACGACCCAGTCTATGCCGCCGCCAAGGCGGGCGTCGTCAACCTCACCTACTCGCTGGCGCCGTGGGCGCAGCGGTTAAAAGTCCGAGTCAACTGTATCTGTCCGGGTGTGGTGGACACGCCATTGGTCAGGAAGGCGGTCGAAATCCAGCAAGGTGCCGGGCACGAGGTGAGCTTGCCGAAGCGGATTCTCAAACCTGAGCAGATCGCTGACGGAGTCGTGCGCCTGATTCGCGATGACGCGCTATTCGGTCGAGCACTCGAAGTCAGACCTTCGGAAGTGCGTCTCGTGGATGTTCCGGGTTTGCCGCGGACCTAGCGCTGACCGCGCTGGCGTGACTTCGAGTCTATCCAGTGTGACTTCGAGTTTATCTGTAAAGAGATCGGGAGAGCCCACGTGAGTACTGGCGAAGGGGAAAACCCCTTCGCCTATGGGCTCTTTTTCTGAGCTAGAGCCCCTCATAGCCAGGCGACGCTGCTCGCGCCGACTGGCCATGGGGACGGAAAGCTAGTTGCCGCGAAGGCTCTCGGCGATTTCGCTGGGCTTCATGTTGCGCTCGAGGCACCAGCGGTCGATGACCTCGGCGTTGAAGCGCCAGTCAGTGCCGATGCGGAAGCCCGGCAGTTCGCCGCGCCGCAGTAGCTTGTAAATGGTTGAGGGATGGACGCGAAGGTAAGCGGAAAGCTCCTTCACGGTCATCACGCGGGGCAGATTGTACTTTGCTTCTGTTGCCATGTTCTCTCCGCGCCACAGCCCTCGACACCGCCCCCTTACGGTCAAGAACTACTGCGCTTTTAAAGTCCTGCTATCTCGGATGCTACCTTAAACCCGCCTTGACTGCAAGCAACATTCTCAAAACTGCTAGCGCTGGTCAAGAGGCTCCACAAGGGCTATCGACAACGTTGTCCACAGTTGCCGCTGTACACTTCGCTTCCTGACGGATTACTATCCGCAAACAGATGCATCGCGCGTATAGAGCGCCTTGCGACGCGTCCCCCTATTAGGAGACCAGTATGGCGGTTCATGTCAAGCGATTCCCCATATTTATAGCTTTCGCTTTGTTCGCCCTCGCCCTTCCCGCCGCCGCGCAGAATAACCCAAAATTGACCGTGACGAGTTCGGCATTCACCGCGGGATCGGCGATTCCGGTCCGCTACAGCTGCAAGAGTCCCAAGGTTGAGTCATCGCCGCTGGCCTGGAAAGGCGTCCCCGCCGACGCCAAAACGCTCGTGCTGATCGTCAAGGATCCGGACGCCCCCAACGGGACATTCATTCACTGGGTGGTGTACAACCTGCCGGTCACTCTTACCAGATTGGACGCCAACGTGCCGCCCACCGAGAAGCTCGCCAACGGAGGGCTGCAGGGCGCCAATAGCTTGGGCCAGATGGGTTATAAGGGTCCATGCCCGCCGCCAGGCTCGCCCCATCACTACCACTTCGAGCTGACCGCGCTGGACACGACGCTCGACCTCAAGCCGGGAGCCACCGCGGCGCAGGTCGAGGAGGCCGCCAAAGGACACGTCAAGGCCACCGGCGACCTAGTCGGAACTTTCGCCCGCTAACGACTCTGCTCGCCTGCTCGCAAGAAACGGAGCGTGCGATACCGCGCAACTGGGACTAAGCTCACACGATGCGGCTCGACGCGAAATTCGTGACCTCCGCTTTCGCGCCGGAGGGCTATCCGAGATGGGACCGCGTCGAGGTCGCGCTCGCCGGGCGTTCTAACGTTGGCAAGAGTTCGATGCTCAACGCGCTGGCCGGGTCGAAAAATCTCGCCCGCACCTCGCGCACGCCAGGCCGCACTCGTGCGCTCAACTTTTTCGCGGTCGGCGACCGTCTCGCGATCGTCGATCTGCCGGGCTACGGGTTCGCCAAGATGGCGCGGACCCAGGCGGCGCGAATCGCCTCGATGATGAACGACTATCTCGGCCAGAGCGAACGTCTGGCCGGGCTCGTCCTGCTGGTTGACGCGCGGCGCGGGCCCGAGCGCGAAGAGCTTGACCTGGCTGCGCTCGCCGCCGGGCGTGGGGTCAAACTTATCGCCGTGGCGACCAAATGCGATAAGCTCCGGCGCTCCGAACGCGCCGCGGCGCTCGCGCGTTTCAAGCCGCTGGGTATCGAACCGATCCTGTGCTCGGCGCTCGACAGCGAGGGAATCGACGAGTTGCGCCGGCGGATCGTCGGCTGCGCGCGCGAGGCGCGGCGCGCGAGCACGGCCGACTTTCTGCCGCGATGACGCCCGAGGTAAGCGTAATCATCCCGACTCATAACCGGCATGCGATGCTGCGCGAGGCTCTGTCCTCGGTCGCCGCTCAGCGCGGCTCCAGCTTCGAGGTGCTGGTCGTCGACGACGGTTCGACTGACGGTACCTGGCAAGACCTCTCCGGTCACGACCTGTCGGCGCACTTCGCCGATATACGCGCCGTAAGAACCGAGCGGCGCGGGCCGGCTGCCGCTCGCAACCGCGGTATCGCGCTCGCGCGCGGCCGTTTGATCGCCTTTCTTGATTCCGACGATTTGTGGATGCCTGAAAAGCTCGCGCGCCAAAGCCTCTTCATGCGCAACAATCCCGACTGCGTGATCTCGCAGACTGGCGAGACCTGGATGCGCGACGGCAGGAGCGTCAACCCCGGCCAGCGCCATCGCAAACGTCCCGGCGATATCTTCATCGACTCGCTCCGTACCTGCCTCATCAGTCCGTCAGCGGCAATCTTAAGGCGCGAATTGCTCGACGAGGTTGGCGGCTTCGATGAGGATATGGCGGCGTGCGAGGACTACGACCTGTGGTTGCGGATTCTGGCGCGCCACGAGGTTGGCCTGCTCGACGAGCCGCTGACGGTCCGCCGCGCGGGCCATCCCGGACAGCTCTCGGCGACCGTCGCAGCGCTCGATCGCTTCCGTATCCTCGCGCTGGCGAAGCTGCTCGCCGACGCCTCGCTCGAGGCCGCCAGGCGCAGGGCGGCGGCGGAAGTGATGGCCGAAAAATGTCTCGTCTATGGCAAGGGGCTCGCGCGCCGCGGCCGCCACGACGACGCCGCCTTCCTCGCCGGGGCAGCGCAATCGGCGTTGGCGCGATGGTCCGCCGCGCCCGACGCAATGCTTGAGGCCGCGGGCGTGCGGATGCGAGCGATGCTCACGTATCGCGGCATATTGGCGGACTCAATCGAGCCGCACGCGCAATTCAGGGCACAATGCTCAAGTAAATGAGCGACGAGCATATCGCGAAATCGGTGCGGGCGTGGGCCGAACCGCGCCATCTCGACCGCGCGCATCTCGAGCGATGGCTCGCGCTGGATGCGTACAGCGCAGCGGCGATACTCGACGCGGCCGCTCGTCTGCGCCTGCGTGTCGGCCAGTTGCAGGGCGCGCTCGAGATGCTGGAAGAAATCGCTCTCGTCGATAAGACCCAGGTTTCGGCCGTGCTTGCCCGCGCGCCGCTCAAACGGATACTTGAAGGGATTGGACCCGCACCGGCGCGGGCGCGCGCGTTCGTCGATGAGCTGCGGGCGATGCGGTTTCCACGCCTGGGCCGTGTGCTTGAACAGATGAAGGCGGAGGTTGCCGCGCTCAAGCTGCCGCGCACCGTCGCCGTCGCGTTGCCCAAGGACCTTGGCTCCGACGAACTGCGAATCGAGATTCGGGTGCGCAGCAGCACGGATTTTAGGGACTCGTTGCGGGCGCTTGAGGAAAAGGCGGACGCAGTGGAACGGATACTGGACCTGCTGGGCGGTGGGAATTGAAGCAGGAATTTTTCGCCCGGGATCTTTCGCCGAGAATTTAGCTTCGACGAATTTTGAGCTGCCTGATGAATTTTGAGCTGGACGAGATCGTAATCGAAGAGCGATGCCGGCAAAGCGCGCTGGCCGCGCGCGTCATCAGCCGCGCTCCCGCCGCAGTGCCGGTGAATTTCATCGCTGACGCCCGCGACGCGATCCGTCGCACTGCCAGCGCCGCAGATCCGTTCGGCGCGGGCAAGCGGCGAATGGCCGTGATGCATCGGCGCGCGCCCTTCCTGATGGCCTGTCCGGCGGGATCTTCGGAGTTCGCCTGCTGCGGATACCTGGTGCTGGTCCTGGCCTCGAACTGTCCGATGGATTGCAGCTACTGTTTTCTGCAGGAGTATCTGGCCGACAATCCCGGCGTCCAGGTCTACGCCAACTACGCAGACGCTTTTGACGAGCTGGAGCGCGCGCGGCGCCGCACGCCGGGGCGGGCGCTACGCGTCGGCACGGGCGAACTTGCCGATTCGCTCGCTTTCGACCGGATGACTGGTATCAGCCGTGACCTGGTCGAATTTTGCGCTCCGCGCGACCGCCTGCTGCTCGAACTCAAGACCAAGACCGACGAGATTGACGACCTCCTGACGGTCGATTCCCGCGGACGGACGCTGGTGTCGTGGACGCTGTCGCCGCCGCACGTTTTTTTAAGTTCCGAGAAGGGCACGGCGTCGCCGGCGGCCCGCCTTGCGGCAGCCTCTCGCGTGCTGGAGGCCGGCTACAAGGTCGGCTTTCATCTCGACCCGGTGATTGCCTATCCCGGGGCCGAGCGCGACTACCTGGCGCTGCTCGACGATCTATTCGACACGATTTCGCCCGCGCGTATCGCGTTCATCAGCCTGGGCGGCCTGCGGATGACGCCGGCGCTCCGCTCCGCGGCGCGCCGGCGTCATCCGCACGACCCGCTCCTGTGTGGCGAAGAGGTGCTCGCGCCCGACGGGCGCTATCGCACCTTCACGCCACTTCGCGCAGCCCTGCTCCGCAGTCTGGAGCGGCGTATCGCCGCCGCCAGCCCTGCGGTCATGCGCTACCTGTGCATGGAACCGCCGAGTATCCATCGGCGCGTGCTCGGCCAGACGCCGCCTCCAGCGGCGGCGCTTGGCCGAGCGTTGGCGGAACGCTGATGGCCTCGCGTGGCGCGGAGGGTGGCCGCGGGCGCGGCAGTCTCGGCAGTCTCGTGCCTGCTGGCGGCGAGGCGCCGCCAACGGTTCCGCGACTGCCACGAGCGCCCCGATTGCCGCGGCGCGTCGCGCCGCGGCAGCGCGTGCCCGTGGCGAGCGCCGCCGCCGCTTCGGCGGCGGCGCTCGCCACGGGTAACGGCAAGGCGGGCATCGCGGGCCGCGCGCGGTCCGCCGGCCGCGCCGCGGCCGACAACCGCGCACGGCCGATCGGCGTCTTCGATTCGGGCATCGGCGGCCTCACCGTCCTCAAGGCGCTGGTCGAATTGCTGCCGCACGAGGATTTCATCTACCTGGGCGACACCGCGCGGCTCCCGTATGGCACCAAGTCGCGCGAGGTAATCGTGCAGTATTCGCGCGAGAACACCGGCTTCCTGCTCGCCAAGGGCATCAAGATGTTGGTGGTCGCGTGCAATACGGCGAGCGCCGTCGCGCTCGACGATATCGCGCGCGAGACTGTGGTGCCGGTGGCAGGAGTGATCGAACCCGGCGCGCACGCCGCGCTCCGCGCGACGCGCTCGGGCAAGATCGGGGTGATTGGCACGGAGGCGACGATCGCCTCGGGCGCTTACACTCGCGCGTTGCAGCGGATGCGCCCCGGGGTCGAGATTTACACCCGCCCCTGCCCGCTGCTGGTGCCGCTGGTCGAGGAGGGATGGACCGAGGGCGAGGTGGCCGAGCGCACGGTCGCCTATTACCTGGAAAGCCTCAAGCAGAGCGGAATCGACACGCTGCTGCTGGGATGCACGCACTATCCGCTGCTGAGCGCGATGTTCGCGCGGGTGCTCGGCGGGGGAGTCCGGCTGGTCGACTCGGCAACCGCCACAGCCACGGCGGTGCACAAGCGCCTGGGCACGCTCGAGCTGGCGCGGCGCGACGGGCGCGGCGCGCAGAGTTTCTTCGTGACTGAGACGCCCGACCGCTTTATCCGGGTCGGACGGCGCTTTTTGGGACCGCAGGTCGATTCGGCCGTGCGGATCGAACGATAAAATGTCTTGCGTTAAAAACGTGCGTTAAAAATTGGCCCGCGTTGAAAATTGTCCGGCGCTGAAAATCATCCGGCGCTGAGGTAGAATACACCGATCAGAGCACGCATCGACCCGCGCCCGCGGCTCCCGCTATATTGGTTCGTACGAAATGGCATCATCTTTTACCGCTGTTGCACACAAAGTCTTCGGCTCGAAGAACGACCGCGAGCTAAAAAAGCTGCGGCCAAGCGTCGCCGCAATCAATGACCTCGAACCGCAGATCTCGGCCGAGACCGACGATCGTCTGCGCGAACGAATCGCCGAGTGGAAGGTCAGGCTGAGCACGATCGAGGAGGACGAGGCTCGCGCCGAGGCGCTGGACGAGGTGCTGCCCGAGGTTTTCGCGGTGGTGCGCGAGGCCGCGCGCCGCACGCTCGGCCAGCGCCACTTCGACGTCCAGCTAATCGGCGGGATGGTGCTCCATAGCGGCAAGATCGCCGAGATGAAGACCGGTGAGGGCAAGACGCTGGTCGCCACGCTACCGGCGGTGCTCAACGCGCTTACCGGCCGCGGCGTGCATATCGTCACGGTCAACGACTACCTGGCGCGGCGCGACGCCGAGTGGATGGGCCGTATCTACACTTTTCTAGGGCTTAGCGTCGGCGTGGTCGTCCACGGCGTCAGTGACCCCGATCGCAAGGCCGCCTACGCCTGCGACATCACCTACGGCCAGAACAACGAGTTCGGCTTCGACTACCTGCGCGACAACATGAAGTTCAACCTGGAGGATTACGTCCAACGTCCGCATCACTTCGCGATCGTCGACGAGGTCGATTCGATCCTGATCGACGAGGCTCGCACTCCGCTCATCATCTCGGGCGCCTCCGAAGAGTCCACTGATACCTACTACGTCGTCGACCGTGTCATCCCGCGCCTTAAGCTCGAGGACCACTACACCATCGACGAGAAGCTACGCACCGTCGCGCTGACCGAGGAAGGCGTGACCAAGGTCGAATCGCTATTGGGGATCGACAACCTCTACGACCCGCGCAACATCTTGCTGGTTCATCATGTCAACCAGGCGCTCAAGGCCCATACGCTGTTCAAACGCGACGTCGAATACGTGGTCAAGGACGGCCAGGTGGTGATCGTCGACGAGTTCACCGGGCGGCTGATGCCGGGGCGGCGATGGAGCGACGGATTGCATCAGGCGGTCGAGGCCAAGGAAGGGGTCAAGATCGAATCCGAGAACCAGACGCTCGCGACCATCACTTTTCAGAACTACTTCCGGATGTACGACAAGCTCGCCGGGATGACCGGCACCGCCGACACCGAGTCGGCCGAGTTCAAGGAAATCTACGGTCTCGACGTGGTGGTCGTGCCGACCAACCAGCCGATGATCCGCATCGACAATCACGACGTCGTCTACAAGACTGAGGACGAGAAGTTCGACGCGGTGATCGAGGAGATCCAGGACTGTCACGAACGTGGCCAGCCGGTGCTGGTCGGCACGGTGTCGATCGAAAAGTCGGAGCGGGTCGCCAACCAGCTCAAGAAGACCGGGGTCAAGCATTCCGTGCTCAACGCGAAGAATCATGAGCGCGAAGCCGAGTTCGTGGCCCAAGCCGGCCGTTTCGGCGGCGTCACGATTTCGACCAACATGGCCGGCCGCGGCACCGATATCGTGCTCGGCGGCAATCCCGAGTTCATGGCCGCGGCGGAGGCCGGCACTCGCGACCCCAACGACGAGAAGTTTCGCGCGGCGCTCGAAAAATATCGCGCCCAGTGCCTGGCCGAGCGCGAGCAGGTGCTCGCGGCCGGCGGATTGCATATCCTCGGCACCGAGCGTCACGAGTCGCGGCGGATCGACAACCAGTTGCGCGGGCGTTCGGGACGCCAGGGCGACCCCGGCAGCTCGCGGTTTTTCCTCTCGCTGGAGGACGACCTGCTGCGCATCTTCGGCGCCGACAAACTCAAGGGCCTGATGGGCCGAATCGGGATGGAGGACGGCATCCCGATCGAGCATCGATGGATCAGCAAGGCGATCGAGAACGCGCAGAAGAAGGTCGAAGCGCACAACTTCGACATCCGCAAACATCTGCTCGAATACGACGATGTGATGAACCGTCAGCGCGAAGTGGTTTACCATCGGCGCAAGGAACTGCTCTCGGGCGCTCCGATCAAGGACGACATCGTCGACATGTGCGACGCGCTGATCGAGGAGATCGTCAAGGCCCACGTCGAGAGTGACGCCGCGCCCGAGGAATGGAACTGGAAGGCGATCGAGGACGCGTTCTACAAGCAGTTTCATTTTCATTTCAACTTCCGCGAGAATGCCAACGGCCGCGCGATCGACCATCCCGACGACCTGATCGAGGTCGCCGGCGAACGCGTGCGCGCGCTCTACGACGAGCGCGAGCAGGAGTTCACGCCGCCGGTGATGCGGCAGATCGAGAAGATCGTGATGCTGCAGACGCTCGACTCGCTGTGGAAGGACCATCTGCTTGCGATGGACCATCTCAAAGAGAGTATCGGGCTCCGCGGCTACGCCCAGCTCAATCCGCTGGTCGAGTATCAGAAGGAAGGCTTCTCGATGTTCGAGGCGCTGATGGGCACGATGCAGGCGGACGTGGTCGAGAAGGTCTTTTCAGTGCAGACCGTGCGCGAGCAGAGCGTGCAGCAGCTCGAGCAGCAGCAGCGGCCGCAGCGCGTGGTGATGAGCCATGGCGGGCAGACCGAGCAGGCGCCGGCGGGCGCTCCGCCGGGGGCGGCAGTGAAACGCGAGGCCGACAAAGTCGGCCGCAACGATCCCTGTCCGTGCGGCTCGGGCAAGAAGTACAAGCGCTGCCACGGCAAGTAGGGCCGCAGCGGCCCGCTAGCTCCTTTTTTTACTCCCTCCTCCGCAGTTCTTACTCCCTCCCCCGTGTCTTGGGGGAGAAGGTCAGAGCGACTCGGAAACAATTCGAGTCAGCTCTGGCACTGACCATACTCAAACTTCCGCCACAACGGCGCCCGTAGCTTGCGCCGTTGCCAATGCGGCACGTATAAATCGCCCTCGGAGGCGCATCCTTGATGGACCTGACCCTGGAACCGCGAGTGGTAAAAGGCTTTCGCTTCGCCGGCGTTGCCGCCGGACTGCGCAAGGAGCCGGGACGCAAGGACCTCGGCGTGATCGTGGCCGATCGCCCGGTCGCCGCGGCGGGCGTCTTCACCACCAACCGGGTCAAAGCCGCTCCGGTCGTCGTCACCCAGGAACACATCCGGCGCGGCCGCCTGCAGGCGGTCGCCGCCAACTCGGGTTCGGCCAACTGCTTCACCGGCAAGGCCGGAATCAAGCTCGCGCGGGATTCGTGCGCAGCGCTGGCCGCGGGAATCGGATGCGCGCGCGAAGTCGTGGCGCCGTGCTCGACCGGCGTGATCGGACATCTCTACGATTTCGAGAAATACCGCGGCGGGATTCGCGACGCGGTCGCCGCGCTCTCGCCCGGCGCGCTCGGGGATTTTGCGCGCGCGATCATGACCACGGACACGCATCCCAAGATAGCCTCGGCGCGCCTTATGCTCAGCGGCGCCGAAGTGACAGTGGCGGGATGCGCGAAGGGCGCAGGAATGATCGAACCCAAGATGGCGACGATGCTCGCCTTCATCGTGACCGACGCGGCGGTCGGCGCGCCCGAGCTCAAGCGCACGCTGAAGCGCGCGCTGCCGTCGAGCTTCAACGCGATCACCGTGGATGGCGACATGTCGACCAACGACACGCTCCTCCTGATGGCAAGTGGCGCCGCCGGCGCGACGCGCACACTCGGCAGACGCGAGCTTGCGGCTTTCGGCGAGGCGGTCACGGCGGTGGCAGGCACGCTCGCGCGCGAGCTGGTGCGCGACGGCGAAGGCGCGACCAAGCTGGTCACTATCGAGGTGCGCGGAGCGCGCAGCGCTGCCGACGCCGACCGGATCGCGCGCCAGATCGCCAACTCGCCGCTGGTCAAGACGGCGTTTTTCGGATGCGATCCGAATTTCGGACGAATCGTGATGGCGGCCGGCAAGGCGGGCATCGCGCTCGATCTCGAGCGGCTCGAAGTGCGGATGGCAGGAATCCCTATCGCCAGCCACGGCGCGCTGCACACGGACGCGCTCGCGGCCGCGGCGGCCAGGATGAAGGATCCCGAGTTTGCGCTCACGATCGATCTGAAGCTCGGCAAAGCCCGCGCGAGCATCGTGACCTGCGACTTCAGCTACGACTACGTGAAGATCAACGCCGAGTACACGACGTAAGCGAGTATACGACGTAGGTGAAGACGCGGCGCGTGCGGAGCAGGCCGGCCCAAGTTGCATCGGCGGGCCCTCGCCCAATACAATTTGCGCACAGAAACGGAGGCAGGCGGGGTGCGTGGCAAACTTCGTGAAAGTCGCACGGCGCGATGAAATTCCCGACGGCACCGGCAAGACCGTCGAGGCCGGCGGGCGCAAAATTGCGCTGTTCAACGCGGGCGGCCAGTTTTATGCGATCGATAACTCCTGCCGCCATCGCGGCGGCCCGCTCGGAGAAGGCGACCTGATGGGAACGACGGTGGTATGTCCGTGGCACGGATGGGAGTACAACGTGACTACCGGACAGAACGTGGACGACACCAGCGTCACGGTCGCGTGCTTCGCGGTGCGCGTGGACGGCGACGACATACTCATCGAAGCGTGATTTCTTGCTCGATGCCTGAGTTGCCTGAGTTGGCTGGCGCCTGAACGGCACTCGATGCGGGAAGTGACCGGCACAGTCCGCGTGTTTAACCTAAATAAATAACGTTGACCTGATGAAACCGGGCTCCGCGGCGACTCTCAAACAGGCGGCGAGCGTGCGCCTGCCCAATTTTATCGCGATCGGGCCGCCGCGCACAGGGACCACCTGGCTCTATCGCGCGCTCGGCGGACACGTCGGACTGCCGCGCGACACCAAGGAGACCGATTTCTTCTCGACCCACTACGCTAAGGGCATGGAGTGGTACCTTGAGTTCTTCCGAGATTGCGCGGCGGAACTCCCGATGGGCGAGATTTCGCCCAACTACTTCGCCGCGCCCGAGGCGCCCCAGCGGATTGCGAAGGATATTCCGGGATGTCGAATCATCTGCACGTTGCGCGATCCCGTCGATCGGCTGTATTCGTTTTACCGCCTGATGCGGCACAACGGATGGACGCGGGCGACGATGGTGGAGCTGGCGGAGAGTGCGACGCCCGCCACCGAGGGCAGCCGCTACGCTCACTATCTATCCCGCTGGCGCGAGCGCTTCGGCGCCGAGCGCGTGCTGGTTGTGCTTTACGACGACCTCGAGCGCGCGCCGCAGCGCTTCCTGGATACGATCTGCGGCTTCGTCGGGGTCGCGCCGATCGCGCTTGAGGGTTCACCGCTGCTGGGCAAACGGGTCAATAGCGTGACGCGCGGCCCGCGGATCGCGCTGCTCGCCGAGCAGGCCTGGCGGCTGCGACGATGGCTCCAGGAGCACAAAGCCGCAGGCGCGATCACAATGCTGCGCAAGGCCGGCGTATGGCGCTTCAGCTTTCGCGGCGGCGGCGAGTTTGGTCCGCTCGATCCCGCGCTCGACTTTCGCTTGCGCGAACGCTTCCGGCCCGAGGTCGAAGCGCTTGAAAAGATGCTCGGACGCGATCTGTCGGCGTGGAAGAAACCCGGCGGAGCAGGTGAGAGACGTGCGGGCTCCGAGATATGACGAGATGTGGGACGAGATGTGGTAGGTCTGCCGCACACCAGCACCTGCGGCCTGAAGCCGCCGTCCGAAAGGAGCGCGCGGAGACTCTGTGCCGCAAGCCTTGAGGATATTGGTTCCAACAAACGCCCGCGCACATTATTGGTTGTCTGCGCGCGGAAATGATAGTTATGTGGCTATGAGCGGAGTGTCGGTTATTATTCCGGTGCGAAATGGCGTCGACACCATCCGGCGAACCGTCGACAGCGCGCTTGGGCAGGAGTGCGAACGCCCCGAAGTGATCGTGGTCGACGACGGTTCGACCGACGCGACCCCCCGCATCCTTAACTCTTACGGCGATCAGATAAAGGTCCTGCGCCAGAGCAACCGCGGCCCGTCCGCCGCCCGTAACGCCGGCGCCGCGGCCGCGACGCCGGATTCGGAATACTTCACCTTCCTCGACGCCGACGACGTGCTGCTGCCGGGGATGCTCGAGACCCTGACCGCCGAGCTGGACACGGCCGCGCCGGTGGCGATGGCATTTTGCGACGTCATCCCGGTGGATGACTACGATCACGAGCTCGACGTAAAGTTTATCGACGAGGACACCGCGCACGCGCCCTCGATGGAGGAGTTGCTGACGCGATGGTGGCCGATCCTGACCAGCGCCGCCGTGATGCGCCGAAGCGCCTTCGAGCGCGCGGGCGGTTTCGACGAGAGCTTCACCACGCCCGGCTTCGAGGATCCATATATGTGGCTGGTGATGCGCGAGCAGGGCGATTTCATCTATGTGCCGCAGCGCCTGGTGAGATATCGCACCACTCCGCCAAACGAGCGGATGATGAAATACGCCAAGGGCTACCAGATTTTCGGGCGGCTGGTCTCCGAGCGTTACGGCGAGGCGGGACAGCGGCTCGTCCGCGAATCCAGCAACGCCTTCGTCTCGGCCTGGGGCTACGCGGGACTGGTCGCCTTGCGCGACGGCGACAAGCTGCGCGCGCGCCGCGCGTTCGCCTGTGCGATGCGCTATGGGCCGTTCCAGGTCCGCGCCACGTCGCGCTGGCTGCGCACGTTCCTGCCGATGTCGGTGGTGCGGGCGCTCAGCGGACGTATCGTCCGCGGCGAGCGCACAAAGCCTGAGCTTGAGAATTATTTCCGCTAGACTGATATTCTCGGTTTCGGAACGGGTCAGGATATATCAGACGTATCATTGGGTCGGCGATCGTGCGCGCGCGAAACGGGCGGCGCGGGGCAAGCCGTGAGATCGCGCCAACGATGGCGCGGAAGGAGCCGATGAGTAACAAATTCTGGCGCGGGATAAGTGAAATCCTGCTTTTGGGGGGCTCGGCCGAGGGCCAGCAGGAGAAAAGTCGATACTGGGCGCTTTATAAGCGCCTGCTCGGCTACGCGCGTCCCTATGTTTTTCCGGACCTCGCGCTCTCGGTGTTGGCGATGCTGGTGCTCAGCGGGGCCAACGGCGCGATTCCCTACCTGATCAAGGAAACGATCGATTTGCTCCCGAAAGTCAAGGCGAGCGACGCCATCACCGTGCATCGGCTGCACCTGCTCAGTCTCGCGATTCTCGCCGCGTTCATCGTGCGCGCGCTTACGGATTTCCTCTCAAGTTTCCTGACTGACTATATCGGGATGAAGACCGCGATGGACCTGCGTGCTGAGTTCAACGATCGCCTGCAGCGCCTCCCGCTCTCGTTTTTCAATTGGACGCCGACCGGGAATTTGCTCACCCGTTCGCTCAATGACGTGCAATTGGCTTCTGCGATCATCACCAACAGCCTGATTTCGCTGGTTGGTGACAGCCTCACGCTGATCGCCCTGGTGGGCGGACTGTTCTGGATGGATTTCAAGTTCGCGCTGCTGGCTTTCGTGGTATTTCCGGTGGCGATCCTCCCGATCGTCGGAGCCGCCAGACGCGTGCGCAAAATGGCCAAAAGCGCGCAGCGCAAGCTGAGCGATATTTCGGTGATGATGCAGGAAGCGGTGCAGGGTTGCCGCGTGGTCAAGGCGTTCGGCATGGAGGATTACGAGTCCGAGCGTTTTCGCGCGATGCTGAAGAAACAGCTTCGGTTGATGCGCCGGGTGCTGCGCGCCAGCGCCTTCAGCAGTCCGTTTATCGAGGTCCTGGGCGCGTTCGCGGTGGTGATGGTGCTGTGGTACGGAATTCCCGCGGTGATGGCGGGAACTCAGTCGCCCGGAACGTTCGCGGCGTTTATCGGCGCGATGCTGATCATCTACAAACCGTTCAAAAGAATTGCCGGCACCAACAATTCGATCCAGCAGGGACTGGTCTCGGCCGAGCGAGTGTTCGCGATAATCGACCATCCGCCTGAGATCTACGACGCGCCGGACACGCTCGAGCTCAAACACGGCCCGCACAGCATCGAGTTTCGCAATGTCAGCTTCCGCTACGACCCCAAGGGCGCGTGGGTGCTGCACAATATCAATATGAAGATTGGAGCGGGCGAGACCGTGGCGCTGGTGGGAATGAGCGGCGGGGGCAAATCGACGCTATCCGACCTGATCCCCCGTTTCTATGATCCCCACAAGGGCGCAATGCTGTTCGACGGCGTCGATGCCAAGCGCTATTCGCTCAAGTCGTTGCGCGCCGAGATCGGACTGGTCTCGCAGCACACTTTTCTGTTCAACGACACGATACGCACCAACATCGCTTACGGCGGCGGCAAAGGCGACTTCGACGAGATCGTCGCCGCCGCCAAGGCCGCCAACGCCCACGACTTCATCACCCGACTGCCCAACGGCTACGACACCCTGGTGGGCGAGCTCGGGGTGCGGCTCTCCGGCGGCGAGCGTCAGCGGCTGGCGATCGCGCGGGCGCTGCTCAAGAATGCGCCGATCCTGATCCTCGACGAGCCGACTTCGAACCTCGACTCCGAGAGCGAGCGCGTGGTGCAGGACGCGATCGAGCGGCTGATGGAGAACCGGACCACCCTGATGATCGCCCATCGGCTTTCCACCGTGCGCCGCGCCGACCGCATCTTTGTGATCGTCAACGGCGAGATCGTGGAAGAGGGCACACACGACCAACTGTTGGCGCTCGACGGCGCGTATCGCAAGCTGTGCGACCTGCAGTTCTATATGCCGGAAGACGGTGAAGCGCCCGCACGCGGAGCAGCGAACGGCTAAGGGTTGGTTCTCCGGCGAGATGGCAGCGCCACTAGTCGCAGTAATCATCGCCGTTTATAACGGCGAGCGAAGCGTTGCGCGCGCGATCGACAGCGTGCTCGCTCAGCAATTCGAGAGCTTCGAGCTTATCGTCGTGGATGACGCCTCGCGCGACGCCACACCGCACGTGCTGGCCGGCTATGGCGACCGTATCAACGTGATCCGCAGAAAAAGAAATGGCGGGCTCGCCGCGGCGCGCAACTACGGCGTCGACCACGCGCGGGGCCAGTTCGTGGCGTTTCTGGATGCCGACGACGAGTGGCTTCCGGGACGGCTGGCCAAAACGGTCGAGGCCCTGCAAACTCATCCGACCGCCACTATGGCGTTTTCCGATGTGGTGCCGGTCGACAACAACGGCCTTGCGCTCGCGCCTGCTTACTTGCATCCGGGGACGGCGCGGCCGCCACTGATAGAGGACCTGCTGGAGGAGGGATGGTGGCCGATCCTGCCCAGCAGCGTGACAATCCGGCGTTGGGTCTTCGACCGGGTCGGAGGCCAAACGGAGGAATTCCGGGGCGCCGGTGGCTTCGACGACGCGGAGTTTTGGTTTCTATTGCGCGAGCTCGGCGACTTCGCATTTGTGCCCGAACCACTGGTGCGCTATCGACTGACTCCGTTGGTCGAGCGGATGCGCAAGTATGCGCCCGGCTTCGGGTTGTTTGCCAGACGCTTGCGCAAACGCTACGGCGAGGCGGGCGACAAGCTCGCGCGGCGCTGCGCGGCACTGTATCGCTGGTTGCTGACGGTCAAGGGCTTGCGCTGTCTGGAAGCGGGCGAGATGCGCGAGGCGCGGCGTGCGTTTTTCTGCGCGCTGCAGTATCAGCCCAGCCTGGAGCGGCCGGATCTACGCCGTCAGCTTCACGCGATTTTTGAACATGGACCGCCTTCAGCTTCCAACGGCAACGTCTCGGCCATTGACCGCAACGAGGTGCTCAGGGCATGGTATGCGCTCCTGCCGCATCGCGCGGCGCTGGGAACGATGCGCCGCCAGGGACTGCTCCAGATTCCGCCCGCACCATCCAGTCATGCCGGCTTCGCCGAAGAACTGCTCGCCGGCGGCGCGCCGCTTGCGCTTTACTAACGTCGCGCGATAACCACAACGACGCAGTATGCGGCCAAGGCGGAGGGAACTGTAGTTGATAGCAAACGACCAGTCGCGCAGCCAAAACACCGGGCGCCTGCCAGACTTTATCGCCATCGGTCCGCCGCGCACCGGCACAACCTGGCTGCACGGCGTGCTGTACCATCGCGCGTGGCTGCCGCGCGCGGTCAAGGAAACACATTTTTTTGATCGTTACTACGACAAGGGGCTGCAGTGGTATCTCGACTGTTTTCGCGCGGGTGCGGACGGCCGGTCGGTCGGCGAGATAACACCTGCCTACTTCGCGTCGCCCGTCGTCCGTGATCGGGCCGCTCGCTGCCTTCCTCAGTGCAAGATTATTTGCACACTGCGCGATCCGGTAGCGCGCGCCTATTCCCACTATCGCAAGCTGCATACCTTGGGCATGACTCGCGGTGGCTTCGCCGACGAGGTCAGGAACAATGGCGAAATCCGCGAGGCCAGCCGCTACGCCTTCCATCTCCGGGCTTGGCGCGAGCTTTTCGGAGAGCGCAACGTGCGTGCGTTTCTTTACGACGACCTGGAGGCGGACGCGCAGGGATACGCGGACGCGATTTGCCGCTTCATCGATGTCGCACCGCTTGAGCTGACGCCCGAGGTCACCCGATGGCTGGACCGCAACGAGGTGCGGCGCGGCGCGCGCAATCGTGTGATTGCCCGCGGCGCGCGCGATTTCATGTACTGGCTGCAGTCGCTTAAGGCCCATCGCACGATCGACGCGCTGGGGCGCGCACGGCTATGGCAGGTATGCGCTAACAGTGGCGAAGAGTTCGCGCCGCTTACCCACGCTCTCGAGGCTCAGACAAGACAGCATTTTCTGCCCGAAGTCGAGGCGCTCGAGGAACTGCTCGAGCGCGACCTTTCCGCGTGGAAGCCGGCGGGTCAGGCTGCGAGATTGGCCGCAGTGTCGGGTTGAACGTGATGGGCACGCTAAGCAACAGGACCTTGCGTCTGCCGGATTTCATCGCGGTTGGACCGCCACGCACCGGCACCACCTGGCTCTACCGGGTTCTGACGGGGCACGTCGGTCTGCCATTCGGAATCAAAGAGACGCAGTTCTTTGTGTGGAACTACGATTTGGGTCTGGAATGGTACCTTTCGTATTTGCGCGACGCTCCCAACAACCTGCCACTGGGCGAAATCGCCCCCACTTACTTCGATCATCCCGAGGCCCGCGAACGGATCGCTGCGCTCGTTCCGCGCTGCCGAATCGTCATTTCCCTCCGCGATCCGGTCGACCGCATTTATTCGCAGTATAAAACCTGGTGTAGCGTGGGACTCCTTGACGACGAGCCGTTCGATTACAAGAAGCATCAGTCGCAGCTCGGCGCTTCCACCAGTTACGCGTTCAACGTGAAGGCGTGGCGGGAAGCGTTCGGCAAGGACAACGTGCTCGTGGTCCTCTATGACGACCTGCGCGCCGATCCCCAGGCCTACCTGGACACGGTGTGCTCGTTTATCGGAATCGCGTCGATCGATCTGCGAAATTCGCGATGGGCCAATGACCCGGTTAATCCATCCCTGAGGAGATCCGGCAGCAAGCGCCTGGCGCGGGCCGTGCAGAACCTCAGAGACTACCTCGTACGGCGCCGGCACGCGCGCCTCGGCAGACTGCTGATAGACGGAACGCCGCTGTGGAACCTCCTGCACGCCGGTGGCAAGGAATATCCACGCCTTAGCCTGGAAACCGAGGCCGAACTGCGCAACCTGTTACGCCCGGAAATTGAAGATCTTGAGCTGCTGCTGGGCCGCGATCTGTCGGCGTGGAAATTGCCGCCTACGGGGCGCAATGAATTGCGGCGAGCAGGTGCGGGAAAATAGGAACCAGTCGCGTCGCTCATCATATGGACTCCTTTTGTTGGAGGAACGGATGTTGGGCCGAATGAGAACAAAAGTTTATTCGCTGCTGGGCAAGCCACAGGGCAGTCTTGGGGTGTGGCTTGGCGGTCACAGGGAGTACGTCGGAGGCTTGTGGGAGCAGATCGGAAAACTTCAGTTCGATTTCATAGTCGAGGCGGGTCTGAAGCCGGAGCATGTTTTTCTCGACGTCGCGTGCGGCGCGTTACGTGGCGGCCGGCACTTCATCGCGTATCTCAATTGCGGCAATTACCTGGGACTCGAGAAGGAACGCAGCCTGATCAGGGCAGGCATACGAACTGAACTGGGGCACGAGATGTTACGTACCAAGGCGCCGGAATTAGTCATTTCCGACACCTTCGAATTTGAGCGGTTCACCAAAAAGCCTGAGTTTGCTCTCGCGCAGTCGCTCTTTACTCATCTTACCGCCGACGACATCAAGCTCTGTATGGCGAAGCTCAGAAAATTCGTCAGTCCGAGGATGCGCTTTTATGCGACCTTTCAGATCGGTGAGCCACCAGGCGATAATCCGTCCAGATCGCACGCTCATCGCGGTTTTTGGTATTCGCGGGAGACGGCCGAGGAGTTCGGCCGCGATACAGGATGGAGCGCGAAATATATCGGCGAATGGCGCCATCCGCGGAATCAAAAAATGATGGAGTACATCGCGGACTAGAGCGCTGGCCGCTCACTGAATCGAGGGCGCTTAAAGGGCGCGCCTCTAAATTCTCCTCCATCGCACGGCTGACCATACAAGAATGAACGACACCGCCACTTCCGAAATTGCGTACGCAGCAGAGCCCGTCCCGACGTCGAAACCCGCACCCGCCGAGGCGTTCCGTCTCTGGTTCGTCCGCCTGAATGCGTGGCTCGAGACGCATATGGACCGGGTGATGGGGCTCGTGGTGCTCGCCGGCTTCTGCCTGCGGTTTTGGCGTGCGCGGGCGGCATATCTCAATGCCGACGAGGCCCAGATCATGTTGCCGGCCCTGCGGCACGGCCTCGTCAACACTTACAAAGCGGCGCAGATCTTTCCGTACGGGCCACTGATGAATCTTGTGCTGCACTTCATGACGTTTTTCGGAAGCTCCGAACTCTATTTTCGGATGCCTTCGGTTATCGCCGGGACACTGCTCATCTTTGTGGGATACAAATGGGTAGCCGAAACATTCGGCAAGGGCGCCGGGATGGTCACAGGCTGCGTTCTCGCCTTTGCGCCGCCAATGGTTATTCTGTCGGCACAAGTGCGGCACTATATGCCGCACGCTCTCTTCGTCGCCTGCTCTCTGTATTGTCTGGAGCGCGCCTTGCGTGAGAAATCGCGTGGATGGATGCGGTACTTCGGGGTTGCGCTGCTGTTGGCCGTGCTGACGATGTACATGTCCATCTGGTACATCGCGGCTCTCAGCGTTTATGCCATCGTATATTTTCTGCTCGAAGAAATCCCCCGGCCAGTGATTGTCGAATGGATAAAGACCCAGGCGGCGGTCGCCTTCGTGTTGATCGTCGCCTACACTACCCATTTGTACAAACTGCGCGGTGACAAAAATGAAACGCACGCGCGCGACGGATGGTTGCGGTCGTCTTATTTCCATCCCGAATCGCAAAGCGCGGCGGACTACCTGCGCCGTGCCACCGATAACCTGTTCGGATATGTCTTTGCCAATGCCGGACTGGGCGAGTGGATGATTCTTGTATTCCTCGCCGGCATCGGGCTGGTTCTGTGGGGCAAAGCCGGCGCGACCGGCAACCGAAAAACACCTGCACTCTCTCTCGTGCTGCCGTTGGCCGTGACTGCCGCGGCCGGCACGATGAGGATCTATCCCTACGGCGGCAGCCGTCACGACGCATTCCTGGCGCTATTCCTGGTGGCAGGCGTCTCGATTGCGATTTCGGCTGTTGCCTTGGGCAGAGCCGCCGTCTTGCTGCTCGTGGCAGCGTGCGTGATACCTATCTGGTTGGCGACCGTACAACGTAACTATCTCGACGAGGCACCCCGGGTGTGCAAAATTGCGCAGATGCGAGGCGCGCTCAAATATTTATCGTCGCGGGATCCACGGCCCAGGGTCTTGCTGGCCGACCAGATCGGCGGCAGCACGATTAACTACTACATATGCCACGGCGAATTTGACCAATGGCGGCCCGTTGGGCCCGGCAGCAATATGTACCGATGCGCGGACTACCGGGTACTGATGATCAACACCTGGGGCGCTCCACCGGCGGCGTTTCCCGCCGCGCTGGCGCAGGCTCGCCACGCCGTGCCGGACCTGCTTCCCGATCCTGCATGGGTTTTTTATATGTCTACGGTTCAAACCATAGACGAGAAGCTATCCAGGGATCAGCGTGCAGTGTTCGGAAAGATCGAGATTTATCGTATTTCGCCGCAGCCGGAGCTTCCTCCTCCAGCCGCCGCGCATTGACGTACAGCGAACCGGAAAACGTAGCTGACATATCCCAGGGCCGCGGTTCATCTCACCGCGTTTTTTCCAGCACGACCAACATTCGTATCCCGGAGAGCCATCGCGAGAACGGCCGCATTACCCAGTCTTCGGCCTTCATCAGCGTCGGCAAACCAAGGGCGGGCAAAATGTTGTACGCGCTGTATCCGCCGCTTAGCGGATAGAGGAGAAAGCCAAATTTCTGGGCTTCTACCAGCTTGCAGCGACCAACCTGGGCCAGCGTTCGGTCGCGTTCCTTCCAGAACAGGATCTCGGGAATCGCCTGATTTGTGAACGAGTGCGAGGGGTCGGGATCAGGTGGATTGCCGTCGAGATCGAACAGCGGCCAAGAGAGGTCGAACGCTTCGTGGTGAAAGTTGCGGTACAGGAACCTTGCCCAGAGCGACATCGCGGGCTCGCATAGCACCAAACGCCCACCCGGCTTAAGCGCGGCGATCGCCTGCCTGAGAAAGTCCAGTGGGCGTTGCAAATGGTGGATCACGTCGAAGCCCACGATATTTCCGGCCTTACCGCTTCCGATCGGCAAAGCCATCGCGTCGGCAACCAGGTCCGCTCCGGTGCCTTGCAGCACGTCAGTCGCGATCATTCCCGGGTAGAACGCCTTGAAGTTCCCTGCCCCGCATCCGATCTCGACCGTGGGCCGGTACCTCGAGAATGCCTCGACACATTGCGTATACCAATGCGAATAAAGCAGACGCAGCGCTGGCTTTCGTCTTAGTGCTTCCCGCTGAAGTTCAATATCAGTCGAGTAGTTGTGGATATGTGCACCGCTCGGTTTCGAGCCGCTGTCCTTGCGCGGTGACTCCATTTCGGCATTCACTTGCATCATTGAATTCAGCGCGCGCGCACCTCGATCAGTTGCAAACGCGCAATAAGGCGCGGATAGCACGTCTCTGCCGCCGCTATTTCGTCGTTGGAGATAACTCCCCGTCCGCTGAGAATCAACACTGGGGCCGAGCCGCAATTACGCGCCATCGCGACTGTGTCGCGGCGGCGCTCCGGAGGCAAGTAGAATCGCACCACGTTGAGGTTGACCGACGAGCACACCGCGATTTGTCCGCCTGCCGCGGATCGATCGGCCAGAGCAGTCGCTTCACCCCAGGCGCCGTCGCGCAAGGCCTTCATCCAACTGTGTAGTGATGGTGTCGATAGGTGAATGATCGCCGCCGCGAGCGCGATCCGAACGATCGCGCTGCGCACCGAGCCGGCCCCGAGACCGGCTAACGCGAACATGCCGACAAAAGCGATCAGCACGTAACGGGGGAACTCCATAGGCTGAATCAGATAGGTCACGAGATAGACCGCCAACACCGGACCCAGCATCCAAGCCGCAAGAAAACCCCAGGCGAGGCGCCCCGAGCGCGATTGCGAGAAGAGGCCGAAGACGATCAATACCTCAAGCAGCTCGAACAGCCGCAGCTTCCCTGCCACGTCACGGAAGACCGTGTACGGCCAGGCGGGCGGCTGTATCTGTATCCAGCTGACGGCGTTATGCTGCACGGCGTCGCGAGAGGAGATAAGTACGCCGGGCAGGAACGGTGCGAGAAGCGCGATCCCGCCAATCACCGCAAATCCCGGGCGAAAAATCGCGACCTCGGCGGCACGCGCCGACCCTGCCCATCTGAGTATTAAAAGGATGCCGAGCCATAGCGCTTCGGCGGCCAACAGAAAACTCGCCGTATAGTTGATCGGAAGCATCAGGGCGGTGAATACCGCGATACCCAGATAGTCTGTCCAGGCGTGGCCGCGATGCGCGCGCACAAAGAAAGTAATCTGCGCCAGCTCGACAACGGTTAGCAGTGGAAACTCCCGCGCCGTGCGATCCGACACCACTATCGTGAGATTCAGCGCATACATTAGCGCTGCGAATGCGCCGCCGACTTCGCCAGCTTCGATGGCCGCGTCTCCGCCCAGGGAACGGCCGGTCTCGCGTACGGCGATGAACAGCAGCACGATCGCGAGCGTGCCCAGCGCCGCCGACATCGCGCGCATCGCGAACAGGCTGTCGCCGAAAATCCGCACCCATTCGTGCAGCACGATATCGAACAGCGGCAGCTTGCCGCCGTTCTCAAACTGCCAGAACGCCGCCGACACCTGTCGCAGAGTCGGCTTTATCACCGCCGCCCACGCGATGCCTTCGTCGCCGTTCATGTCCCAACGGGCGAGGCGGTGGAAACGATAGAACGCCCCGAAAACGATCGCGAGCGCGAGCAGCACTAATGCGAACAGGCGCGGCGAGCGCCAGGCCGACCAGGCCGTCTCCCACGGTGTCGGACGGGACGAAGGCGGCAAAGCGGCGCTGACGTGCTCCGGTGCGGCCGAGAGAGCTTTCTGACTCACAATACCGGATAGAGATATCCGTGATGCGCCATCGAGGTCAACGCTATTTCGCGGAACATGGAGGACACTGTGCCTGCATCGGTGCGCTTCTCAACGGCCTGCGAAAAATCTCCCGGCGCCGTAGGTTACCGCCGCCGCGACGATGCCGGTCGCCATGCTCTCCAGTCCGCTCCGCCACCACGGGCGCGCCGTGACTATCGTCTTCGCCGCGCCGACCACGAACAAAGTCGCAACCGTCGCGACCACCGAGATAACCAGGCCTTCGCGCGGCGGCACGAAAAGGTAGCCGAGCACCGGCACAGTTGCGCCCGCGAAATAGGACAAGCCCACCGTCAAGGCCGAGCGCAGCGGCCGATCGAACGATTCGACCGCCAGCCCCAACTCCTCACGCATCATCACGTCGCTCCAGCGCTCGGGGTCGGCCGTGATATGGCCCACGATGCGGTCGAGCAATTCGCCACGGAAGCCCTTGCCGCGGTAGATCGCGCGGATCTCGTCGCGTTCGCGCTCGGGCCATCGTTGGATCTCGTCGCGCTCGCGCTCGATCTCGCTGTGGTAGAACTCGATCTGGGAGCGCGCCGAGATAAAGGCTGCCAAGCCCATCGAGACCGCACCGCCGAGCATCTCCGCTAGCCCGGCCATCACCACGATCTTGCCCGAGGTAAATGCGCCGGCTACGCCGGAAGTCACCGCGAACGAGGCGACCAGTCCGTCGTTGAGCCCGAGCATCAGGTCGCGCAAGCTGGCGCCGCCGGCCGCGTGGACCTGCTCCGTGTGGTGATCGTACTCGCGTCTGCGAATCGAGAAGGCCATAGCTCGGCGATGCAGTAGATGTCTACGTGTCAGTGGCCGCGCGGCGGCGGCGCAAACCCGTCCGCGGCGGCAGGCTCCGCGCCATGCACGAGACTTGCGGACGGCGCCGCCATGGGCGCCAGGCGCGGCGCGCGCGCGCGGTGGCGGCTCTCGAGCCCGTCGCGTAGTTGCCAGAACTGCGCAACGGCGCGTCGCCGCTCGTCGCGCTCCAGTGCACTTGCGCCGAGATAATCATAAAGACAACGCAGCCGGGCGGGACGATTCAGGAAGCGTCCGATACTGCGGTCGAGATGAACCAGATTGAGCAGCCTTCTGTGCCAGGAGACCGAGCGCACCCGGCGGAAATCCTCGAGGTCGACGAAACTTAGCCGCGGCGGCGCACCGTCGCGCTCCTGCACCATGAGGTTGGTCTCCTGCAGATCACGCGTGTAGAGCCCCGCGTCATGCAGGCGGCGAACCTCGCGCGCCACGGCGCTGAGCAACGAGCGGCGCGAGCGAAAATGCACTTTTCCCCCGCCCAACACCGCGCCGCTGAGCACGGTCGCGTCGTTGAGTGCCTCGCAGACCAGGTAGGATTCGCTGACCGCGCCCGCGTGGCGAACCTCCAGCGCGGCCAGCGGCGCCGGACGGTTGAACCCTGCCCTCGAAAGCATCGCCGCGCCCTCCAGCCAACGCCGCACGCGCGAACCGCGCGCGGTGGCGATGAGCCCCCTCGCCCACGAACCGGTGCGCACGCGCTTGACGAAGACCCACGCGCCGTCGGGCCCCTTGAGCAGTCCGGCGCGCGTGCGGGCTTCGTCCTTAAGCGCACGGAATCCGCCGTCCGCCATTAGTACGTCAAGCTGCTCGGCCATTGCGACCCATCGCGGGTCTGCCGCGTAAAGCACGCGTTTGTTCATCCGGAAATAGCGTAGCTTATCTGAACCTTTAACGCATCGGGCTGTTCCGAGTTGCAGGGGTGGTTTTAAAATGCTGGACAAGAGCCGATAATGGAGGGTCATGAATTATTCATACGCGATGTTCAGTTCTACGGTTACAGGGCAGCAACGCGGCGGGGTCGCCTCCGATTGTAACGCAGCGGTTAAAGTCCGCATGAGCCTCGGCGCGGGCTTGGCGAGCGCAGTCTTCCTGGCGAGCGCGCTTTGCGTTCTGATACCGCGGGCGGCGCATGCGCAGGCGAATGCTTCGGCAGCAGTCATGGGAGCCGACCCGACCGCGATGGTCAAGGCGGTTATCGATCAGGCGACCGCGGTGGTGCGCGATACTCAGACGCCGACAGCGGCGCGCGACAAACGGTTGCGCGAGATCGCGGAAGCCAACTTTGACTTCGCCGACATGGCGCGCACCACGCTCGGCTACCATTGGCGCCAGCTCACGCCGCAGCAGCAGGCTGAATTCGTCCCTCTGTTCGCCTCGTTCATGGAGAACGTGTACCTGAGCAAGTTGCAGGAATACAGCGTGGAGAAAATCCGCCAAACCGCGACTTCCTCCAACGTCAGCTTTACCGGACAGCAGTACGACGGCGCCAACTACGCTGAGGTCCATAGTACCGTGTTGCTCAAGGATCAGCCGCCGCCGGTCAAGGTCGATTATCTAGTCAGGCGCGACGGCGCGAGCTGGAAGATCTACGACCTCAATATCGACGCTATAAGCGTGATGGCCAACTATCGCCAGCAGTTCAACCGCGTGCTCAACAACGACGGCTACCCGGCGCTCGTGGCCATGCTGCGCAAGAAAGTGCAGGAACTGGGCTCTACGCTCGACAAGTAGGCGGCTCCGCCCGCGGCGAGCGTTCGCACCGCGGCCCGCGGGTTCAGCCGTTGAACTGCTTGCAGAGCCGGCGCCAAGCGTCCTCGTCGGCGCCGGCTTTGTACGGCATGTAGAAGGCGACGCGGTCGAGCAGGCCGTCGTAGCGCGCTTTGACCTTGGCCGCGATGTCGTCCCACTTGCCGCTCACCGAATAGGTGTCGAGCATCTCGTCGGTTATCTCTTTGGCCATCCCGGCCCAATCACCCTTGGCAACCTTCTCGTTGAGACGCGGCGCCACGTCGCCCCATCCATGCGTGTCGAGCACGACCTGATAGGTGCGGGTGGAGGCGTAGAAAGCGATCTGCTGACGCACCGCCTCGCGCGCCTTTTCGATCTCCTCGTCGTTGTTGCCAACCACCACGAAGGCGGTGGTGAAGACGGTAAAGTTCTGGCGCGAGCGGCCGGACTTTTTGAAGCCCTCTTCGAGATGCGGCATCACGAATTCGCGCAGGTACTTGGGCGAGTTGAACGGATGCGCGTGCAGGCCGTCGCATAGCTCGCCCGCCAGACGGCAGATGTGCTCGTTCACGCCGGCGATGTAGACCGGAATCCGGAACTGATGCGGCCGCGGCGCGAAGAACGGCGTCATCAGCGAGAAGTTGTAGTACTTGCCCTTGTACGAAAGTTTCGAGCCGCCTTCATTCCAGCATTTGAAAATCGCGGCGAGGGACTCCAAATACTCGCGCAGCTTGGGCACTGGCGGCTCCCATCGCATCCCGTAGCGCCGCTCGATATGGCCCTTGACCTGGGTGCCGAGTCCCAGCACGAAGCGGCCCTCGGACAGGCGCGCGAGGTCGTACGAGGTATAGGCGGTCACCATCGGGCTCCGCGGGAAAGCGATTGCGACCGCAGGGCCCATTTTGATCTGTCGGGTGTGCTCGGCGGCGAGCGCCAGCGGCAGGAATCCGTCGTTGCCCGCTTCCATCGACCAGATGGCGTCGAAGCCGGCATCTTCGGCGGCCTTCGCCGCCTTGGGAACCTCGTGCAGGTCGCGTGCAGAGAGCATCGTGTCGAGCTTCATCGATTCAACCTCCGGGCGGCGCCGTGATGCGGGAGAGGCGGGATCGTAACAGAAGCCTGTCGCGCCGGGAAAGCGCGCCTATATCTGCCGCCGTGCAAGAGTAGACTGCAAACCCGAACGCTGCGGGCCGGCCTGCTAAAGGAGCGCGAGCAGGCAGGCGGGATAGTCGGTGATGATGCCGTCGACGCCGAGATCGAGCATCGCACGCATTTCGGCCGCGTCGTTGACCGTCCAGACGTGCACTTCGACGCCGATCCGATGCGCCGCGGCGACGCTCTGGGGCGTTACCAGCCGCCACGACTCGTATTCGGGCGGAATCTGGAGCGCGTCGCCGCGCGGCTGATACGGCTCGGCACCGGGCGCGAGCGACACCATGAAGCCGGCGATTTCGTGGTAGGGAAATCCGGTCGGAAGCGCAGGAGCGAGCGCCCGCATCTCATCGATCGGGGCCTGCTCCTCGCTCGCGATAAGCACCCGCCGGCGCATCCCTGCGCGCTCGATCACGTCGAGCAGCGCCGCCGCGAGGCTCGGCGTGCTCTGCTTGACCTCGATGATATAGCGGCGCTCGGGAAACGCCGCGAGGACCTCGGCTAGCGCCGGCACTTCGATTCCGCGCCCCCGAAACGGAAACGCGCCGTCGCTGGCGGTGAAACCCCATCCCGCGTCGGCCCGTTTCAGCTCAGCGAGCGTCAGATCGCGAATCGCGGCGTCGAGGCCGCAAGTGCGGCTGAGTTTTGCGTCATGGCTGACCACGATCACGCCGTCGCGCGTCATGTGAACGTCGAGCTCAAAATACGGCGCGCCGGCTTCGGCCGCTGCGCGAAAAGCAAGCAGGGTATTTTCGGGATGCTCGCCGCTGGCGCCGCGATGGGCGATTACACGCGGAGTGGGAAGATCGAAAAAGTCGCTATCCAGCGAAGCACGAGTCACGGCGAGCGCCGCGGATCAACGTACCATCGAGGTGGGCAAGGAATGCCATCGATGGCGCGACCCCCGATGCGGACCCTGGTCGCCCGTCAGATGCGTGGCCGCCTGACCGGTCGCCTGCGCAACCGAGGATACCGCGGTGCCGACATGGAAATGACCGCCCAAGTCGGGCAGCTTCGACAGCATCGCGAGATAGTTATCCTTGAACTGGTCGAACAACGACCGCATCCGCGGCGACACCTGATGGTTGACGCCGATATTCTCGGTCAGCGGGTTGATGTATTGACCGTCACGCTCCAACGCGAAGTGTAGATGCGGCCCGGTGGAGAGCCCGCTGCTACCGACCCGTCCGATAGTCTCGCCCAACGACACCCATTCGCCATGATCCAATCCGGGCGTGATCTGTGACAGGTGGCCATAGATGCTCACCATGCCCTGCGCGTGGTTCAACCGCACGCATCGCCCCAGCTCCCCGCACCAACCCGCAACCTCGACCCGTCCGTCCGCCACCGCCTGGACGGGCGCGCCGTACTCGGCAACCAAATCGACGCCGACGTGCGGGCGGTACTCATGCAGGATTGGATGGTAGCGATGGAACGTGAAGCCTGAGGAGATGTAGTTGAATTTGACTGGGAAACGCAGCGTCTGCGGCTGGCCTAACTCCTGGCCGTTGGCATCGAACAGGCGCGGCTCGCCGTGTTCATCCCGAAAAGCGAAGGCGCTCATGAGCCGGTCTTCCGACTGAATCTGCGCCGCCTCCACCCCGGTCACCAAGTTGTAGCTGCCGTCGCGAGCCACCTTTTCCTGGTAGATGAGCTTGACCACCGAGCCCGACGGCAATTCGTCGAGCGGCTGGTGGTCGCTGAAGATGTTCTCAAGTGTATAAACGATTGGCTCGGGCAGATTGTGGAGCTGAGCCGCAGTGCGGAAGCTGCGATCGACCTGGAACGCCAGACTCACCCGTCGAACGTCGTACTGAATGAGGTCGCGCGTAATGCGGATGACGCCCGCGCCCAGAGCGTGCTCGCGGATCGCGATGTTCGTGTTAAGATCGTAGCGGAGGTCGCGCAAGTCGCCGGTTTCGGGATCTTTGTAAAGGACCAGCGCGTGGCCTTCCTTCATCGTCCCGGTGTTGGCAACCTCCTGGAAATGCCTGGCCCAGTTCTGCGCTTCCGTGGGGTCCAGCCCGGCGTCCTCGAGGTAACGCAAGACCGAGGCCGAGCGGTCGAGGGTCAGCTGGATGATGATTGGGTCGGGAGCCGGTGTGGCGCTTTCGACGATCTCGGCGGGGCCGCTATCGGTACGACCGGCCTGCAGATCCATCAACGCTACGATTGGGGTTGGAGGCTCGCCTGCCCGGAAAAACAGTTGGATCGACGCAAGCGTAGCCAGAGCAGCGACCACCAGGGCGGTCATCAGACGTGGAAATACTCGCGCCAAGGTCCCCCGAACCATCGCGCCCAACTTAGGGGATTTGCCTAACATACGCAACAGTGTGGGCGCCCATGTTTCAACAGTTCCTCTTATAAATGATATTAGCACGCCTAAGGCCGGTTATGCAAATTACGGGGATTGATTTCGGCCGAAAACGCATAGGATTAGCGATCAGCGACGGCCACGGAGCCTATCCTGTCGCAGTAATCGAACGTCGTTCGCTCCAGCGCGACCTCGACGCCATTCGCTCGTGGCTGGTGGATCGCGAGATCTCGCTTTTCGTCGTCGGCCTGCCCCTGAACATGGACGGCACTGAGGGGCCGTCGGCGCGCGCAGCGAGGGCTTTCGCGGAGCGCGTGGGCTCGGCGACAGGTCTCCCGGTCGAGATGTTCGACGAACGGCTGACCAGTATCGAGGCGGAGGAGCGCTTGCGCGAGGCGTCGGGCTCGCGGACATCGAACAGGGCTGCGCGGAAAAAGGCCCCGGGGAAAAAGGCCGCGCGCGACGCCGTGGCGGCGGCGGTGATTCTCGAAGGATGGCTGGAAAGCCGCCGGACGCAGAAACAGTGAGACATTGAAACGGCGAAACGGTGAAAGGTGCTCGAAGCCTCGATATGCTCGATCTGCGACGACTTTTCTGACGACGCCCTGGTGAGCCAGTGAGCCGATACCTCAAGGCCGCAGCCGCCCTCACGATGCTTGGCGTCGTGGCGGCCGCTGCATGGATTGCCTATGCGTGCGTCGTCCCGGTCGCGAGATTCGCGGCGCCAAGGGTCGTGTCCGTCAATCCCGGCGATTCGTTGGGGGTGGTGGCGCGCCGGCTTGCGTCGGCCGGCGTCGTCCGCAGCGCGCGGGCGATGATGCTGTATGCCGACTTAATCGGTGGTGGGCGCAGTCTCAAGCCCGGCGACTACGCCTTCAGTGGTGGCGAGCGCCTCACCGACGTTTTGCGCCATCTGGTCAATGGCGATTTCGTCGCAGTGACGGTGGCGATTCCCGAGGGCGCGACGCTCCATCAGGTAGCCGAGCGGCTGGAGGAAGCGGGGCTCGTGTGTCAGGAGCAATTCGAGGAGGCTGCGCGACGGGGTCCGCTGCCGGCCGCGCTGGGGCTCGCGCCTCTGGGGGTCGAGGGCTACCTGTTCCCGGCCACCTATCGATTTTCGCCGCGCGCAACTACGGGGCGGATTCTGACCGCGATGCTGGGTCGGTTCTATAGCGCTTTGCCATCGCCAACCGAGGAGCGGCTGTTCGAGCTTAATTTGAGCGCGCACGAATTGGTGACGCTCGCTTCCATCATTGAAAAAGAAGCCAAGGTGGCGGGGGAACGTCCGACTATCGCCAGTGTGTTTTATAACCGCCTGAGGCTGGGGATGCCGCTTCAGTCCGATCCCACCGCCCAGTATAATCCAGACGGAGAAATTGTGGCGGCGGCGACGGCGGTGCATACTGCGTCTGCCTATAATACGTACTCATTTGCAGGACTCCCGCCGGGACCGATTGCGAACCCTGGAATGTCGTCGATAATGGCGGCGCTTTACCCGGCGCACACGGACTATCTGTATTTTGTGGCGCGCAATGATGGAACTCATATTTTTTCGCGCACGCTGCGCGAGCACCAACACGCTATCGAACTCGTGCGCAAGCTAAACGCCCAAGGGAGCGCCCTCAAAGCACAAAGGCCCGCAATCCACGCCGCGCCGCTACCGGCGTCAGCCGCAAGACCGCTGCCGGCGTCAGCCGCCAAACGATGACACCCATCGCAATCAATCCCGTCGAGCAAATCGCGGCCGCCCGCCGCCGTCTCAAACGGGTCGCCGCCCTGCGCGCGGGGCTGATGCTTTTCGTTCCCGCGCTGACGGCTCTGATGCTGGCCGCGACGCTGCGAGCAATCGGCGCCGCGACCTGGGAGCGTATCGGCTATGTTCTCGCGCCGGCGAGGCTCGGCGGCCTGCGCCTCGCGCTGCTAACTGCGGGCGTCGCGGCGCTCGCCGGATGCGCCTTGATGGCCTGGCGGGCCTGGCGCGCGGCCGACGATTTCATGGATGCTGCCGAGCGCGTCGACGACGCCGTCAACGGTCATCAGGAGATCGTCACGCTCGCCAGCCTGGCCAACCCCGCCGAATCTTCCTCGCAGCGCGCACAGCGGAGCCCGCTGTTCCCGCTGCTATGGCGCCGCGCCGCCGGCTACCTCGAGCGCTTCGATCCCGACGGCGCCTTCGCCTTCGAGGTGCGCCGTCCGCTCGTGCGTTCGCTGCCTATCGCAGCCGTCATTGTCGTGATATTCGCGGCGGCAGCGGTGGCGATGGTGCGGCCGCCCACGCCCGAGCAACTGCAGGCGCGCAAACTCCGCGCCGCAGCCGAGCAGCTTGCGAGCTCGCCCTCCGCCGCCGATCGTGAGCTTGCCTCCAAGATACTCGCCGCCGCCGCTGCGCTGGAAAATCCCGAGCTTCCGCCACAAGAGAAGCTCGCGCGGCTGGCTGAAGTGATGCGTGAGCTGCAAAAGCAACAACAACAAGGATCGACGCCGGAGCAATCCGCCAAGAATTCCTCGGGTAACGGAAATAGCAAGGGCAAATCCGGGAAGGGAACCGGGCAAGGCAGCGGGCAGAGCCAGGACAGCGGCAATGGCCAGGGCAAAGGTCAGGGTCAGGGCCAGGGTCAAGGCGAGGGCCAGGGGAACAATCCCAACGGCCCGAAGAGCAAGGAACAGATAGTCGAGTTGCGCAACGACCTCTCCAAGGCCCAGGCGCAGATTGAAACCGGCGCGGGCTCCAGCAGCAACGCACCGAAGCCGGGCCAGGGCGACAAGGGCAACTCACTCAAGCCCGGCAGCAACCCCAACGAAAAGGGCCCCTCGCCGCAGCCCGACTCGATGGCCCAGGGCAACATTCCGCGGCCCGGGACCTCGGCTAAGGACAAGATGCCGTCGGGCGGCACGAAGGGCGGCAAAAACGAGAAAGGCGGCAACGGCGATACTCATCTCGGAGAATTCCCGGTGGCCGAAAATTTTCCGCGCTTCTACAAACCGGGCGAGGGACCGGCGATCGAAATTCGCAACGCGCGCTACGTGCTCTTCCGCCTGCCAACCGAGGTGGTCTCTGCCAACGGCGGCAAATTAGTCGCCGATACCAACCGGCCGACCGCGAGCGTCCCCTACGCCAACGTCCCGCTCAAGGCCGAGCGGCTTGACGCGACACCCCAGGAACGTCAGCTTGTGCCGCCACGCTACCGCGATCTGATCCATTAAGCGCGCGCACGGCATGCATCAATTGGAACAAGGAGAAGGCATGGGAGCGGCCCCGCAAATTACGCCAATCGAACGCGTCGCCGATTTCCGGCGCACTTTCGCGCGCGCAGAAGCCGAGGTCGGCAAGGTTATCGTCGGCCATCAGGATGTCGTCCGCAAAACCCTGACCGCGCTATTCGCCGGCGGCCACGTCCTGATCGAGGGCGTCCCCGGGCTCGGCAAAACCCTGATGTGCAAGACCGCCAGCGACGCCCTAGGGCTCAGCTTCAAGCGCATCCAGTTCACGCCCGACCTGATGCCTTCCGACATCGTCGGCACCCAGGTCCTGACCGAGGCAGATGGACGGCGCGAGTTCCATTTCAAGCCCGGCCCGATTTTCGCCCACGTCGTGCTCGGCGACGAGATCAACCGTGCCACGCCCAAGACCCAATCCGCCGTGCTGGAGGCGATGGAAGAGCGGCAGGTCACGGTGTTCGGCATGACCTATCCGCTCGAACCGCCGTTCATGGTGCTGGCGACGCAGAATCCGATCGAGCTCGAGGGCACCTATCCGCTGCCCGAGGCGCAGATGGACCGCTTTCTGTTCAAGGTCGTGATGGGTTCGCCCAAGCCCGAGGAGTTACGCGAAATCTTAAACCGCACCACCGGCGCCACGATGCATACCGCGCAGTCCATCTTTCCCGTGGCCAGCGCAGCGGCCGCGATCGAGCAACTCAAGGGGTTGGTGCGCGAGGTGATGGTGGCCGAGCCGATCGAACGCTACGTGATCGGCATTATCGGCGCCTGCACGCCCAACGGCCCCGGTGCGATTCCCGAGGTCTCGCAGTACCTGCGCTTCGGACCGAGCCCGCGCGGCGCCCAGGCGCTGATCTTGTGCGCCAAGGTCAACGCCCTGCTCGATGGCCGCGTCAGCGTCAGCTACGACGACGTCGCCGACGGCGTGGTTCCGGCGCTGCGCCATCGGCTGTTGCGCAACTTCCAGGCCGAGGCCGAAAACGTCAGTACCGATTCGATCCTCGACCAGGCGACCAAGCGGCTCAAGAAGCCGCGCGCGTAAGTATCGATGCTGGGATTGCCCGAGGAATTTACGCCGGACTTCCTGGCCCGGCTTGAACATCTACGGATCAAGACGCGACGCGAGTTCGAGGGACTCGGCAAGGGCACGCATCTCTCACCGCGGCGCGGCTCGTCGCTGGAATTCAGCGATTTCCGCCACTACGCGCTGGGCGACGACTTCCGCTTCATCGATTGGGGACTCTACGGCCGCACCGACAAGCTCTACATCAAGCTGTTCAAGGAGGAGGAGGACCTCCTGACTTACATTTTTCTCGACGCCAGCGCCTCGATGGGCCTGCCGGAGGCCGACCGCAAATTTCCGATGGCGGTCGCGACCGCGCTGGCGTTCGCTTACGTCGCGCTCGCGCAAGGCGACCGCGTGATGATTCGCGTGTTGGCCGGCGACGGCAAAGCCTCCACGCCCGGCTTCGTCTACGGGCGCCACCGGATCGTCGAACTTGCCCAGCGCCTTGGCGCAATCCGGCCGTCCGGCCAGCTTGACCTCGCCACGGCGCTCGCGCGCGAGCTGGTCTCCGTGCGCCGCGCCGGCAAGGTCTTCGTGATCTCGGACTACCTGATGATGATAAATTCGGTGACGCGCGGACTGGGCCTCTTTACCGCCGCCAACATGGACGTAACCGCGGTGCAGATTCTCGGCGGCAGTGAGATGGCGGGCGCGGGATTGACGGGCGACGTCGAGCTGGTTGACGCGGAAAGCGGAGAGCGCGTGATGGCCTCGATCGGCAACCGCGAGCGCGAGCAGTATCGCCAGACGCTGGCGCGTCTCGCGCGCGAGATAAAAACATTTTGCCTGCGCCGCGGCCTGCACTACACGCTCTACACCACCGATCTGAATTTTCACGACTTTTTCCTTCGCGCGAGCGCCGACTTCGGGCTAAGGCATTAGCGGTGTGATGGGACTGCTGAATCCAGGCGCGCTTTATTACCTGCTCGCGCTGATCCCGGCGCTCGCACTGGCTTATCTCGTGCGCGAGCGTCCGCGCCGCGTCGTCGTCTCCAGCGTGCTCGCATTTCGCGCGTTGCGGGCGCGGCGCGGGCAACGCTTCGGCGGATGGCCGCGGCCGGACTGGATGTTCTTTGTCGAGATGCTCATCATCGGGCTCGCGGTGCTGGCGATTGCGGGGCCATACGTCACGCGCACGGGCAATCCGATCGCCGTGGTGCTCGATGACTCGGCGGCGATGCAGGCCGCGCCGGCGCCCGGGCGCACCCGCTTCGACCTTGCGCGCGCGGCGCTCACTGATGCGCTCGCGCGGGAAGGCTCGGGCGAGGTCAACCTTTATCTGACCGCCCCGCAGCCTCATCGCGAAGGTCCGCCGTTCGCCAGCGCTGCCGACGCGTCGGCCGCAATTGAAAAATTGCATCCGGCCGACGCGCCGTCCGACCAGGCCGCGCTGAGCACGCTGTTGAGTGGACTTGCTTCCGACACTCGGCTGCGCCGGGTTATCTATGCCGGCGCCCGGCCAATTGCGGCGCCTGTGCCGCCGCGTATAGAGGCGTTCGCATTCGGCGATCCCCTGCCCAACTACGCGATCGGATCGTTCGTGTTGCGGCGCGAGTCGTTGGGACAGGCCGCGCTGCACGCCCGCTTGACGGTCGCCAACTTCAGTCCCGCGGCGCAGACGCTGCAACTCGCGATCGTCGGCGACGGCAAATCGGTCGCGCATGCCCAGGCGCATCTGGAGCCGGGCCAGATTGGCGCGATCGAGTTTCCCAACCTGGCGCCGGCCAGAGTCTATCGCGCGACGCTTATGCCGGCCGACGGCTTCGCGCTCGACAACCTCGCCTGGGCCACGGCCGGCGCGGTCAAGTCAATTTCGATCTTGTTCGTAACCCCGACTCCTGCCGATGCCGCCGGCCTCGAGGGCCTGCCGGGAATCTCAGTCCGTGTCGCGTCGCCCTCGAGCTTCTCCCCCAAGGATCTCGCCTCCGCGGATCTCGTGATTTTCGAATACGCGGTGCCCAAGGAGATGCCGCCGGTCAACACGCTGTTAGTGATGCCGCCTCCCGCCGATCCGGTCTTCGGCTTCAACATTCAGCCGGCTTCAAGCGTTGTGATCACCGGATGGCCGCCGACCGGCTCGCTCACCGACTCGGTGAATTTTCGCCTCCTCAATTTGCACGGCGGTGAATATCTCGGCCAGCATCCATGGCTCCAGGCGATCGTCAGCGGCAGTGGCGGCGCGCTGATGCTCGCGGGCGAGCGCTCGGGCCATCGTATCGTCGCCCTGGGCTTCAATCCCTTTCCCTATCTCGGCCGGCAGAACCTCCCGATGTCGGTGCTGACGCTTAACTCGCTTAGCTACCTGGCCGGCTTCGGCGCCGAAACCGCCGGCTACCATACGGGCGATCCGTGGATCGTGCCCGCCGGCGTCGACGCGATCGTGCCGCCTAACGGGCACAAGATCAAAGTCACGCCCGGAATGTTGTTCACCGGCGCCAATTTTCAGGGCCTCTATGAGCTCATCGCTTCGGACGGAGCCAAATCGATACGCGCGGTCAACCTCGCCAATCTGCGCGCCTCCGATCTCGAAAACACGCCCTCGATAAAGATCGAAGCGAGCGGCTCAGGCACGATGGCCGAAGTTGCACCGCGGCGCGCACCGATCACCAGCGACTTCATCCTGGTAATCGTCGCGCTGGTGATTCTCGAAGGTCTGATCGCGTATCGGCGCCGACGACGGGTGGTCACGGTCTAGCGATGAATCTCAGCCTGATCCTGGCCGGCGCCAAGCTGGCAAACCCGGGCGCGCTCTGGCTGCTGATCGCGGTCGGCGTGATCTTCGCCTGGTCGCTCCTTGGCGTGGACACCCCGCGCAAGCTCATCGCGCCGCTGCTGCGCGCGGCGGTGCTCGCGCTATGCGTGTTGGCGCTCGCCGATCCGCAGACCGTCACGCGGAGCGAGGGCACAACTCGGCCGGCCGTGGTCGACGCCTCGGCCAGCATCACCGCGGCGATGCGCGCGTGGACGGCCAAGCTCCTGCGCGACGATCTGAAACTGCGCACCGGCGATCCGGCGGTAATCTTCGCCACCGACCCCGAGCCGACCACGGTCTCGGGCGCACTCGCGAAGCTCGACGCGGCGGCCGGATGCGCCAGTTGCGCGCCGGGTGCCACCGACCTCGAAGCGGCGCTGGAGAAAGTCGCCGCCAATCCAGCCGCGCACGACGGATCGGTCGTGTTAGTGACCGACGGATGGGAAAACCATGGCGATGCGGAGCGCGCGCTCGGCGCCGTTCGCTCGGCCGGAGTGCGCCTGTACATCTTTACTCCGCCCGGCGCACGCGGCATCCCCAACGTCGCGATCACGGGCCTCACGATGCCGCCCGCGCTGGCCAAGTCGGAGTCGTTCGCGCTGGGCGTCACCGCAACCAACTACAATTCGAACCCGGTCCGCGGAAGCATCTCGATTTTCCAAAACGGCCGGCCGCTCGACGCCCGCGCCGTCACTCTGCAAAGCGGCCAGCAGCGTTTCGACTTTCCGGTTCATGCCGAGGCTTCCGGGCTGACCTCGTACACCGCCTTGTTCAAGCCCGCCAATCGGGCGGAGGACGTGTTCAGCGAGGATGACTCGCTCACCGGATGGGTCGGGATCGGCGCGCAGCGCAAGGTACTCATCTTGACCGGCTCGGCGCGCGACGCGGAGTATCTCGAATCTGTCGTGCATCGGATGGGCCTGGAGCCGACCGTGGTCACGCCCAGCGGCTCCTGGAGCGGCAGTCTCAAAGGCTTCGACGCGGTGGTGCTTAATAACGTGCCGCGCTCGCGGCTCTCGCCCGCCGCCCAGCAGGCGCTGGTCAACTACGTTGAGGAGGGCGGCTCGCTCGCAATGGCGGGCGGCGACGAGAGTTTCGGTCTGGGCGGCTACCAGGACAGCCCGCTCGCGCGCGCGCTACCGGTCATCATGAAACCGCCGCAGCATCGCCAGCGCACTCGCGCGCTGGTCCTGATAATCGACAAGTCGGGCTCGATGGGCCGCAACGACAAGCTGGAATACGCGAAGGCGGCGGCGCGCACGGTCACCAAGACGATGGCCGACACCGACCTGGTCGCGGTCATCGGTTTCGACTCGCAACCGTTCGTGATGGTCCCGCTGACGCCGCTCAGCCAGAGCCGGCCCTACTTCGACGAGCTGATCAACCGGCTCAAGGCGCACGGCACCACCTATCTGCTGCCGGCGATGCAGGAGGCCGAGCGGATGCTGGCCGGCAACAACGCGTCGGTGAAGCACGTCGTGGTCCTGACCGACGGCGAGACCGGCGGCACAGCCGCGATGTACTACGACCTGGTCTCCACGATGCATCGTGAGGGCGGCGTGACGATCTCGACCATCGCGATCGGGCGCGAGGCCAATCTGCCGCTGCTCGAATCGATCAGCAAATATGGCGGCGGCGGCTTCTATCAGACCGACAGCGCGGCCAACCTGCCGGAGTTGTTTTTGCAGGACGTAAAAACGCATGGCGGCGAGACCACGATGGTCGAGAAGGACTTCACGCCGTTCACTGTAAAGCCCGACCCGCTGCTCAAGGACCTCGCCGGCCGCCAGTTACCGGCGATCAAGGGTTTCGTCGCGACCGAGCTTAAGCCGCAGGCCACGCTCGACGCCTTCATCGACCGCGCCAACACGCGCACGCCGCTCATCGCGAGCTGGCGGTTCGCGGCCGGCAAAGCGGTCGCGGTCACTACCGACGCGAGCGGGCGATGGTCCTCGCCATGGGTGGAGGACGGAATCTTCGGCCAGGTCTGGAGCAAGGTTTTCTCGTGGATGACGCCCCAGACCGCCGCTACTGAGCAGAAGTTCGACGTCGCGCTCGGCTATCGCGAAGGCCGCATCCATTTGAGGCTCACCAACTATAGCGATCGGCCGGCGCCGTCGGCGGCGATGGTCAGCGCGACCATCACGCGCCCCGACGGCAGTCGCGTGCAGAGCGCGCTTTCCGAGGAAGTGCCAGGCGAGCTCTACGCCAGCTTCGACGCGCCGCGCGCGGGCACGTACAACATTACGCTCAAGGCGGCGACTGCAGAGTCGCTCGCGTTCCCGCCGCTCGCGTACACGGTCAGCCCCGCGATCAACGCCGAGCTGCCGCGTCCGGAGCCCAATTACACGCTGCTCGAGCGCCTCGCGTCGGGCAGCGGCGGCCGGCTCAATCCCTTGCCCGCCGACGTCGGGTTGACGCGACCGGAGCATGAGCTGCGGCAATCGATGGCGGCGTGGCCGCTGCTCGCGGCGATGATCCTGCTGATCGGTGAGGCGCTGGTCCGCCGCCTCACGTTCTAGTTTTTTCCATATCCGCGCCCGTCTGAGCTGTCTTCGATTGTAGGAGCCGTTCGTGAACGGCCCCTTTTCCACGCGGTTGCGGCGCGCCGCCTTGATCCGCCAAGCTCTCTCGCATGGCCGACCAAAATGATCGTCCCGTGGAGCCGCGCCACGAAATCCAGCATCAGTATCCCGCTAACGCGCGCTTTTGCCCGCTGTGTGCCGGCGCGATGGAACTGCGGACGGTACTGCCCGACCACAAGCGCCATAAGGTTTGCTCGCGATGCGGCTATATCGATTTCCAAAGCCCGAAGCTGGTCGCAGGATGCCTGGTGATCGACGCTGGCCGCGTGCTGCTGCTGCGCCGCGCGATCCCGCCGCGCCTGGGTTACTGGACTTTTCCCGGCGGTTACGTCGACTTCGGCGAGATGCCCGAGCCGGCGGCGCTGCGCGAGACGGTTGAGGAAGTCGGAATGATCGTCACGATCGCGCGCCTGCTCGGCATCTACGCCGATCCGCAAAATCCGATCGCGGCGGTCGTCGTCTACCTCGCCCGGCCCGGCCGCGAGAGCCCCGGGCTCTCCGACGAGGCGAGCGAGGTGCGCTACTTCGCGCCCGGCGAAATTCCGTGGGAAGAGATAGCGTTTCGCACCACCGAGGCCGCGCTACGCGATTGGATGAAACTCGCGGCGCCGCCAAGCGCGTAAGAAACTGAACAAAATCCAAATGTTGGACTTCAGTACTCACGGCAACGGCGTGCCGATAAAGCCCTCCGTGTGTCCGTTCGAGTCGACGTAAAACCCGACAATCTGCCTAAGGTTGTTGATCCCGTTGATGGTTGTGGTACCCAGTCCCTTCGGATCATCGATCGAGTGAAAATGTCCGTTGGTGCTGTTGTACACGAATCCGTGCATGGCCGTACCGACCATGTAGACTCCGACCACTTGGCCTTTATCGTTCAAGCCCAACGCCATAGTAGATGTAGTTCCAGCCGCCGGAAAATCGAGCGTGGTCAGGGTCCCGAAACTGAGGAGAAACCCATGCGTGGCCATACTTGCGTCGACATAAAATCCGCAAACCGTCTGCAGGTCATTGATGCCCGTCGCCTGACTGCTCGTCGCGAGCGGGTTTACGATCTCCAGGAACACGCCGCCAACCTGGTCGTAGATGTACGCGTGATCGACGGTGAAGCCCGGGCTGTCCGCGAAGTAACCTACCGCTTGTGAGCGGAAGTTCAAACCGAGCAGTTGATTGAACGAGGTGCCCGGAAAGTCCACTGTCAGGAAAGTGCCGTCGACCTTGCGCAAAAAGCCGTGGTTGGTTCCACCGCTATCGATGTAAAACCCGACTGTTTTGAAATTCTTTTTAAAGTTGTTGTTGATCCCGGTGACTTGGGTTTGCACCGAACTCGGAAAGTTCTCGGAGGTGAAATGGTTCGGCAAGGTAAACACGAACCCTTGGTTTATAGCCATGCCGTGGTAGCCGGCAATCACGTCGAAATCGTTGATGCCAAGCAATTGAGTGAAGGTGTCATTCGGAAAAATAACCGTTCGGAATGAATATCCTGTAGCGCTGGCCAAGCCTGACATAGCGCCGCAGAATACGACTGCCAGGCCTATGCCGAAAACTGACTTTTTCAATTTTTCACCCCTTTGATGTAGTTAGTTTTGCCAGTCCTCATTTCGGCATTTTGGCCCGGTGCGCGCCATCGTGGTCGACGGGCATGCGTGACCCAGAAGTTCACACAGTTTTTCGCTAGCACTGATCTCTGACGTAGAGCAAATTGATGCGGATTAAATCTTCATCAAATCTCGCGCGCTTTGCGGCAAAGGCTATAAGACCGCATATAACTGTGTAATTGCTGTAATCGTGCTGTAATTGCTGTAACTCAACAGCCAGGTCCCACAGCCAGGTCCCACCTCAGCGACAGGCCCCCTGAACATGGTCGCGGGTTTGACCGGAGTAGAGCGAGCTTTATACGCTTACGCACGCCGCACTGGCGAAGACGGCTGACGTTAAGATTTGTGTTGAATTCCATCATAGTCTTCTGCATGAGCAAGCCACCAAACATCTAGGCTTGGTATTAATATGGCCGCGGGGATGTGGCGCGAATTCAGGTTGTCACGGTCAACAGAACAATTGTTCGAAACCGCGCGGATGAGAGGGAGGGAAAATTGGACCAACCAAGACATGTTAGCTTTGTATCGAGACGCACCCGCTTTGCTTTCACGGCAGTCCTGGCCGTCGCGGTGCTTATCGCAAGCACGGTGCGGCCCGTGGGTGCGCAAAGCAATACGGCGTTGGGAACGGGCGCACTCTCACACGTCACAACCGGGTCCGAAGACACTGCGCTCGGGTTCAACGCCCTCAACAGCACCGCCGTGGGCGTCGTCAACACCGCCACGGGGGAAAACGCCCTTTTTAGCGACACTACGGGATGTCACAACACCGCCACCGGCGTACAGTCTCTCGTCAACAACACGACCGGGAACTACAACATTGCCATCGGCTACAGCGCAGGCAGTAACCTCACAACGGGAGACAACAATATCGACATCGACAATGTCGGCATCCCGGGTGAAGCGGGCAGCATACGCATCGGCACGAAAGGCGTACAAGCCCGCACCTTTATAGCCGGCATCAACAATGCCCCCGTGCTCCAAGGATCGCCAGTGTTGGTCAATGCCAATGGCCGGCTCGGCATCCAGGTCTCTTCGGCCCGATTCAAGCGAGACATTCGCGACATGGGCGAGGCGAGCGACCGGCTGATGAAGCTACGCCCGGTGACGTTCCGCTATAAGGACGACCCTGCGGGTACCCTGCAGTACGGTCTTATCGCGGAAGAGGTTGCGCGGGTTTACCCGGAATTGGTGACGTACGGGGCGGACGGAAAGGTGGAGTCAGTGGCCTATCATCTATTTCCCGCGATGCTGCTCAACCAGATGCAGAAGCAGATCAGAGAGAATCAGCGAAAAGACGCGCGGATCGCGGCGCTGCAACAGCAACTCGTTGCGCAGCAGAGGCAGATCAACACTTTGCAGAAGGAGACGGCCCGGGTCGATAGGTTGACGGCTCGCTTGAGCGCCCTCGAGCAACAGCAGGCGAAAACGGCGAGGCCGGAGCGCCTGGTGGTCGCGACGTCCGCCGCCCCGATCCGAGATGAGAGGAGTCAATAGACCAACCGATTCCTGCGCCTAGTCAAACCTAATGCGGGACATTTTGATGATGCAGCTCGCCAAAGAGGGGAATTGTCGCGATATCGCTCGCTGGTAGAGGACGACTGAAGTCTGGCGAATTCTTACCCAACGGCGGTCTCCAAGCGCAACCGCTATCGAGGCATTTTTCTCTGCGGTGTTCGTCGGGGCGGCGCCCTGCGACGGCAGTTGCGGCGCGCCGCCTCTATCCGCCAAGCTCTCTCGCATGGCCGACCAAGACGATCGTCCCGTGAAGCTCTCGCGCTCTAGTGCCTGGTCCCCAAAATATTTCATCCCAAAGGGAAGCCGCCTTTATGCCGCGGCCGCCGCACGGGGTAAGCTCGTAAGGATGGCTCGCCAGGAAAGCGCCAAGGCGCCCGACGACGGCTTTGAGCTGGTCGCCGACAATCGAAAAGCTCGCCACGATTTCTTTATCGAGGAGTCGCTGGAGTGCGGCCTCGCGCTGACCGGCACCGAGGTCAAATCGCTGCGCGCACACAAGGTCAATCTGCGCGATAGCTACGCGCGGATCAAAAACGGTGAGGCATTCCTGTACGGCGTGCATATCGGAGCCTACGCGCCGGCCGGACAGTTCAGTCACAAGGAAATCCGCCCGCGCAAGCTGCTGATGCATCGGCGCGAGATCGACCGCTGGTGGGGACATGCCCGGGAGCAGGGCTACACGATGGTGCCGCTGAAGATTTACTTCCGCCGCGGGCGCGCCAAAGTCGAACTCGGCCTCGCCAAGGGCAAGAAGCTCTACGACAAACGCGAGGCTATCAAGCGCAAGACCGCGCGGCGCGAAGTCGAACGCGAACTGCGCCATCGCAACCGCTAGCGCCGTCTTCGCTCGCGCGTATCAGCCGCGCGGAGTTGGCGTCGCGGCCGCGCCCGCCGGCGGCGCTTCACCATCCGCCTCGCCCAGCATCGCGCGCAGCCGCTCGATACGCCGCCGAAGCGGCGGATGGGTCGAAAACAGGTTGGCAAAAAATCCTTCATCGTCGTCGCGCGCGCCCTGCAATGGATTGACGATAAACATGTGCGCGGTGCCGCGCGAGGCGTTTCGCAGCGGCGACTCGGTCTCGGCGATACGCTCGAGCGCGCGCAGCAGCGCTCGCGGATTGCGCGTGAATTCGACCGAAGCGGCGTCGGCAAGGTATTCGCGTTGGCGCGACACCGCCATCGCAAGCAATTGCGCGAAGAACGGCGCCAGCACCGCAAGCACGAGCACCAGGATTCCAATCAGCGCGCCCGCGTTGCCGCCGCTGTTATCGTCGTCGCGGCCGCGGCTGCTCCTGCCGCCACCGCCGCCGCCCGTGTACCACATCGAGCGGTAAACGAAATCGGCCAGCATCGCGATCCCCGCCACCAACACCGCGATCATCATCATGGTGCGGATGTCGTAGTCGCGCACGTGCGCCATCTCGTGGCCCAGCACGCCCTGCACTTCCTCCCGATCCATCGTGTCGATCAGCCCCTGGGTGACGCAGACCACCGAATGATTCGGGTCACGGCCGGTCGCGAACGCATTAGGGGATGGATCGTTCATCAGGTACGCCTTGGGCACCGGCATCCGCGCCGCCAGCGCCATCTCGCGCACGACGTCGAGCACCATCTGATGCTGCGGCGTATCGGGGGTAAGCTCGCGCGCCTGCACCGAGGCCAGCACCAGCGCGGCCCCGCCGTAGTATGAGAGCAGCGATTGGAAAATTCCGAAGCCGAGCGCGATAAGCGTCAGCAGCGGGAAGCCGGTCAGCGATCCGTCGACGATCGCGAGGTCGTTGAAGCGGAAATCCAGGCCGAAGCCGAGCGCGGTGAAGAGCGCGATGAACACCACGGCCAGGATCGCGGTCTCGCGCCGGTTGCGGCGTTCAAGTTCCCAAAAATCGGTGCGCGCGGCCGCCATCCCCGCTCAATATCTCAGCGCCGAAGCCGTTCAGCTGCGCGGCGGCGGAGGCGGCTGCGGCGCGCCGGCGGCGCCCATCGCGAGATCGACCTTCGGCACCGCCTGGTCTTCGGGCGCACCCTGGAAGTAATCGGCCTGCTTGAAGCCGAAATTGTTGGCGATCAAATTGGTGGGGAAACTTTCGATCCGCGTGTTGAGCTGCATCACGGCGTCATTGTAGGCCTGGCGGGAAAAAGCGATCTGATTCTCGGTGGTGGTCAGCTCCTCCTGGAGTTTGAGCACGTTCTGGTCGGATTTGAGCTGCGGGTAATTCTCCATCACAGCGAGCAGCCGGCCCAATCCTCCCGTAATCTGATTCTCGGCCGCCACGCGCGAGGCCTGGTCGGGCGCGCTGATGGCCTTGGCGCGCGCCTCGACCACCTGGGTGAGGGTGTCGCGCTCGAATTGCATGTAGCCCTTGACCGCTTCGACTAGGTTGGGGATGAGGTCGTGGCGGCGGCGCAGTTGGACGTCGATCTGACGCCATGCGTTCTGCACCTGGTTGCGCAGGCTGACGAGGCCGTTGTAGCCGAGCACGGCCCATCCCACGATCACGATTATCAGGACGACGAGCGATGCGCTCATATCAGGGTATCCGACCTTTCGCCGGTAATCGTTCGCCGGCCGTCTTGCGCGCTATTGTACGATAAAAAAGGGCGCGCCACACCTTATACGTGCGGCGCGCCCTGCCGAGTCCCCTTGCCAGAAGGTCCGGGTGCCCTTGCTAGTTCTCGACGTTGACCTTGATCCTGGTCGGCTTGGCTTCGGGCTTCTTCGCCACCGTCACCTCGAGCACACCATCGCGATAGGTCGCCTTGATCCCATCAGCGCTGGCATCATCAGGCATCGTGAACGTGCGGCGCATCGTGCCGTAGCTGCGCTCCGACAGATGAACCTCGGCGTCCTTTGCCCGCTCAGGCTGCTTGCGCTCCGCCTCGACCATCAGCCTTCCATCCTCGACCTGAACGTTGACCGAATCGGCCTTGATACCCGGCATGTCGAAGTAGAAGTGATAGCCCTCGCCATGCTCGATGACATCGGTCCGCGGCGTCACGTGATCATGAGTTTCCGAAGCGGTCCATCCCGCCTCGTTGAAAAGCCGGTTGAGACTGTTCATCCGATCGTACAACCATCCGTTCGCGTATCCGTTTCCGAGTACAACTTCCATCTTTCAAACCCTCCCGACCGCATATTCGCCAGTCGATATTTTATTGTCGCTGCGCGCGCCGGGCTCGTTTTCCCTACCGCGCCTCGCTGAGTAGAACTTAAGTACGAACTGCGCTGCGTCAAGCGGTGGCCAGCACACGCGACGGCAGCGAAACCCCTGTCCCCCAACCGTTTGGGACGCTACTACACCTCACAGGAGTCGGCGAAACCCCCGCAACGGCGAAATCTCTTCGCCGCTTATTCTTTTTCGGTATCCGTGGGTGCTTTGGCGCGTTCCATCTCGGCCGTGAACAGGCGCGCCATTTTTGGATGGCCCTCGTGCTCGGCGAGATCGCGACCCTCTTTGAGCACCTCGAGCGCACGCGCTACGTTGCCCTTGGCAAGATAGACGCCGGCCTTGCGAAAGATGCGCGAGTAACGTTCGCCCTTGGCGCCGGAATCCATAACTGACTCCATAACTGGATGAATGACTGAATCAATCGCGGAAGAAACGCTCGACTCGATCCTAGGCGGGGCACTGCGCCTTTACCAGCCGCGCCGCGGTTACCGTTTCTCGGTCGAGGCCGTGCTGCTCGCGCGCTTCGCCGCCGCGCGGCCGGCAGGTCGCGTGCTGGAGTTGGGCGCGGGATGCGGCGTGGTCGCGCTGATCTACGCCGCGCTCGCCAGGCCGCGCGAAGTAGTCGCGATGGAAATTCAACCGGCGCTCGCCGCGCTGATCGCGCGCAACGCGGCGCTCAACGATCTCGGCATGGTGCGCGCCGTATGCGCCGATTTGCGAAGCCGCCGGGCGCTCGACGCGGCGGCGGGCGGCTTCGACCTGGTGGTCGCCAACCCGCCCTTTCGCGCCCGTCTGAGCGGGCGCGAAAGTCCGCTCGCGGGCCGCCGTCTCGCCCGCGGCGAGACGGCGGCCCTGCTCGAGGACTTCGCGGCCGCCGCGGCGCGCCATGCGCGCCACGGCGGCCGCGCGGCCTTCATCTTCGCGGCGGCGCGCAGCGCCGAGCTTATCTCGGCGCTGCGCGCCCGCCGCCTGGAGCCCAAGCGCATCCGCTTCGTCCATCCCTACGCCGCCGCCAGCGCCTCGACCGTGATGGTCGAGGCGCGCAAGGGCGGCGGTGTTGAAGTCGAAGTCGAACCGCCCCTAATTTTGTTTGTTAAACCGGGAGTTTATACGGACGAAGCGGACGCGCTGCTACGTGGGTTGTAGGCGGGGAATCTTTCAGATGCCAAATAGGTGCCTTATTATTCGGAGGGCCAGATGAGCGAGAAACAGTGCTTCGGTGTTCTTGTCCGCGCGTTAGGGGTGCTTGTTGTTCTGACCGGCGCTAGACAATTGTGGTTCGTGCTTACGCGGTTCGAATATCCAGCAGAAGCCTTCCGTTATCCTCTCTCCCAAGACGTCGTGTACGCCTTCATAGTCATCGTACTTGGGTTGATCATGACTCGATGGCCCCAATGGATCGTGCGGTTTGCTTTCGGTCAGGAACCGGAATCTCCAAAGTGAAGCCCCGCCACGCCGCTCTCTTGGGGCTACTTTTTACCACTGAATCTTGGAAGGGGCGTACGCGTCAGCCTTGCGGAGAGCCCCGGCAGCGGGCGACTGGCTCGTCTATCGGGATGCAAAAAGCGGGTTTTCCTTCCGATATCCGCCTTCTTTGCGTATAGAGAAGCCAGACCCCGCTAAGCTTGGGCTACCCGACGACTCGATAGTTGACCTTCGCGGCGATGTTGGTTTGAAGGATCGCCACCTTATCGCGTTGCGCTTCATGTGCGCGCCCGGCGAGCAGACGCCGGAAATGGCAGCTGCAAACGCTCACGCATTTCTACGGCACCCTCAGAGTAAATACAATTGTACACCGGGCACTTCAATGAAGGTCGACGGCCACGAAGCAATCTTAGAATGCGGCTGCGGATGGGGCGGGTCGTGTCAGTGGACCGTGTACATCTTGCAGCCGCGCGCGTGCAGCATTTCTCCGGGGGGACCTCCTGAAGGTCTTAACGACAATCTTCCACCTCCGCACGATGGGCACTTTCCGCTCCTGTCTATTTTAAAAACCGTGCATTTCAGATCAGTGCCGAACAAGTAACAATCGCGGCTCCTTACGATGCGGCGCGCGGGGCGAGCAAGCGGAGCAGGCCGCGGGCGGGCAAGAGCGCGCGTCGCGTGCACTTGCCCGCCCACCGCCGCGACGGTTAGCATCCAGCTTCCGTGAGGACATCAATCCCGCGCACCAAGGGAGGCTTCGATGGCGTCGCAGAAAACCGTCGGCGTGCTGCTCTTCGAAGGCTTCGAATTGCTCGACGTCTTCGGCCCGCTGGAAGCTTGGGGGATGCACGCCGAGATCGCCGGCGCATGCACCATCGTCATGGCCGCCGAAAGGGCCGGCGCGATCAAAAGCAGGGACCGCGTGCGATAGCCGACTACGCGCTCGCCGAATGTCCGCGAATCGACGTCATGCTGGTGCCGGGCGGTATCGGCACGCGGCGCGAGGTCCAAAACGCTCCTCTGTTGGAATGGCTGAGGCAGCGCGCGGCGCAAGCGGAGATCGTGAGCTCCGTATGCACCGGCGCGGCGCTGCTCGCGCGCGCCGGATTGCTCGACGGACGCCGCGCGACCTCCAACAAGCTCTCGTTCAAATGGGTGACCGAACAGGGCCCGCTGTCGAGTGGATAAGGCAAGCGCGATGGGTCGAGGACGGCAAGTTCGCAACTTCGTCGGGCGTCTCGGCCGGAATCGATATGACGCTCGCGCTGATCGCGAGGCTCGCAAGCGCCGAAAGGGCCGAGCAGATCGCGATCCGGATGGAATACGAATGGCATCGCGATCCGTCGTGGGACCCGTTCGCGAAAATCCACGGATTGGTCTAGCGAACTGATTAACTCCGGTTGAAGAACTCCGCCGCCGCCCGGGCGACCATTTCCGGCTGCTCCATCGGCAGGAAGTGGCTCGCGTCCGGAATTGTGACCACGGTACCGTTCACCAGTTGCGCCGCGATCTTGTCGGCGATTTTAATTCCTGTCGAGTCGCTTTTTCACCAAACATCAGCAGCAACGGCGAGCGGCTCTTGAGCATCAGCGCGAGGCCTGGGAACTCTCGCGCGTGCGAATAGAACTCCGCTTCGATTTCGGGCAGGCATTTCAGTTCCACTCCACCCTGCGGCGCGGGCCGCGTGCCGAACTCGCAGTAGTCGCGCAGCATGTCGCGTCGCCAGGTGTTGAATGGCGGCTTGTGCACGAGGTTGCGAAACATCGCCTCCGCGCTTTCGAACCATCGCTTGCGCTTGCGCGTGCGTTCGTAGAGCGAGTCCTGCACAGATTCCGGAACTTCATCGTCGAATACCACCGGCTCGACCAGCACGGCGCGCGAGATTAGCGCCGGCTCCGCGCCCGCGAGCGAGCCGATCGCAGTGGCCCCGGCCGAATGACCCAGGCCGCGCGCGCCCTCGAGCTTTATCGCGACGATGAACGCCTTCAGATCGGCGGTCGTGCTCGCCCAACTGTAATCGCCGTCGGCCGGGCGCGAACTGTCGCCGTGGCCGCGCTGATCGTAACTGTAGACATGGCCCGTCGATCGCAACGCCAGCGCGATCGGCCGATAGACCCGCCCCAAAAATCCGGTCGCGTGCAGAATAACGATCGGCGGCCCTTCGCCGCCCCAATCCTGGCAGCTCAGACGGATCCCGTTCACGTCCAGGAAGAAACTTCTCGGCTCGTCGCGCTGTCTGTTTTCCATGCATGCGCAATATAAGCGGTCCAACGTTGCGATGGAAAGCGCTCTCCGCGTGGAGCGTGCGCGGCGCCGCAGTTTGAATAGCCGCGCTTGGACGGGGCCGCGTTGCGCGCTCCGATTGTTTACGATTAGCTCATCGGGATGGATCGTCTCGTCGCACGCGGCAAATTCCTGTTCGAGGGGGAGCGCAAATTCTATGCACGCGGCGTTTCCTACGGACCGTTCGCGCCCAACTCGCGCGGCGAGCGTTACCCGGAACCCGAGCGCGCCGGGCAGGATTTCACGCTGATCCGCGAGCTGGGCGCAAATGTCGTGCGCACCTACGTGCCGCCGCCGCCGTGGATGTTCGAGCTGGCCGCGAAGCACGAGCTGCGGTTGATGGTCGGGATGCCGTGGCCGTTTCACATGGCTTTTCTCGACTCGCGCCAGATGTCCGGCAGCATCCGCGCCACCATCCGCGACTCGGTCAACGAGATGCGCCGGTTCGCCGACGTGATCTTCGCTTTCAGCCTCGGCAACGAAATCCGCTCCGACATCGTGCGCTGGCACGGCGCGCGCGCGGTAAGCCGCTTCATGGGCGAGCTGTACAATCTTGGCAAAAGTATCGCGCCCGATTCGCTCTTCACCTACTCGAACTATCCGTCGTCCGAATATCTCGATCTCAGCTTCCTCGATTTCATCTGCTTCAACGTATATCTGCATCGCGAGCCCGACTTCCGCCGCTACCTGACGCATCTGATGATGGCGACGGGCGAGCGACCGCTGGTGCTCAGCGAAACCGGGATGGACACCATCCGCGAGGGCGAGGAGCCTCAGGCCGAACTCCTCGCGTGGCAAGCGCGCGCGGCCTTCGAGCTCGGGCTCTCGGGCTTTATCGTGTTCGCCTTCACCGACGAATGGCATACCGGAGGCGCCGAGATCAGTGACTGGGCCTTCGGCCTGGTGACGCGCGAACGCATCCGCAAGCGGGGTTTCGACGCGGTCGGCGAGGTATTCAGAAGCCCGATGCCGCCGCCGCTGAAGGAGCATCCGAAGGCGTCGATCGTGGTGCCTGCGTGTAACGCGGCAACGACGCTCGGCGAGTGCCTCGACTCGCTCGCCCATCTCAACTACCCCGACTACGAGACAATCGTGGTTGACGACGGCTCGAGCGACACGACCGGCGAGGTCGCGACGCGCGCCGGCGTGCGCCTGCTTCGCGGCGCGCATCGTGGACTCGCGGCCGCGCGCAATAGCGGAATCGAGGCCGCTGCGGGAAGCTGCGTCGCTTTCATCGACGCCGACGCACGCGCCGATAGCGATTGGCTCTACCACCTGGTGGAAACCCTCACCCGCCGCGGCGCGGCGGCTGCCGGCGGTCCCAATTTCGCCCCGCCGCCCGTCTCAGCGCTCGCGGCTGCGATCGCCGCCGCGCCGGGACAACCGCGCGAAGTTCGCGCCGGCGACGACACGCTCGAGCAAGTGTGCGGATGCAACATGATCGTCGACAAGGTCGCCGCACAGGCGGCCGGCGGCTTCGATCCGATGTTCACCGCCGCCGGCGACGACGTTGATTTCTCTTGGCGGCTGAACGATCGCAAACTCATGATCGCAAGCGCTCCCGCTGCCGTCGTGATTCATCGCCGCCGCCCGACGCTCGCCGCGTATGTCGAACAACAACGCGGTTACGGCCGCGGCGAGGGGTTGCTCTTTCGCAAGTATCCGCTGAAGGCCGACGGCGCCGGCGCGATGTATGGCGGCGCCTCGTGGCTTGGCGGTCTGTTTGGCGGCGCGCGAATTTACTACGGCGCCTTCGGCCGCGGGCTCTTCCAGAGCGTTTATCCGAACGCCGATACTTCGCCGCTTTTGCAATTGCCGCTCACGATACCGTGGGTCGCGATCGCGATCGTCATGATCGTGGCCGGCCTGGCGAGCGCGCCGATTGCTTGGCTGGGATGGGCGGCGATCGTGCTGACGCTCGCGAGCGCGATCCGTATCGCCGCGCTGCGCGCGCCGTCGGACGGCACGCCGATGACGCTGGCGGCGCGCGCGATGCTCGCGCTCGCCGCGCTGGCGGGAGCGCTCGCCCGCAGCGCGGCGCGTGAGCGCATCAAATGGAGTTCCGCGCCGCCGCCCGGCCCCGCCGACGACGAGGCTGCTACCGTGCGCGCACGCGGCCGCGTGCTGGTTACGCTGGCGGAGCCGCTCGGCCCCGGCGGCATCGAGCCGTTGCTGGACGCGATGCGCGCGGCGCTGGTCCGCCATGGCCTCGCCGCCGCCGCCGGCGATCGATACGAAACATACGACCTCGTGATCGTGATTCCGCCCGCGATGCGCGTGCATCTCAACGGCCTGGAGCTGGAAGATGGCCGCGTCGCCCTCTCATGGCGCGCCGCGCCCGCGGGACGGCGAATCGCGGTGGTCGCGGCGGCAATCGTCGTGATGATGCTCGCCACCGGCTTCTCCGGCATCGCCGCGCTCGCCGCGGCCGCGATCGTGGGAGTATGCGCCGCGGCGCTCGCCGTGTTGCACCTAAGCCGCTTGCCCGCCGCGCTCAAGACCGCCGCCGCGGATGCGATCGCCGCGCTCGGCGCACGCGCCCACGTGGAGGAAGAAGCCGCCTGATGAGCACGCTCGGGCTCATCGGCGTGGTGCTGCGCCGCACGCGGCCGCATCTCGGGCGCCTCGCACTGGCGATAGTATGCGTGATACTCGCCGCGGCGTTGGAAGTGCTCAAGCCATGGCCCCTCAAGATCGTGATCGACAATGTATTGCGCGGCGTACCGCTGAGCACGGCGTGGCCGGCGCGCGCGGTCCGGCTTTCCCCCCCGCACCTGCTGATCGCCGCCTGCATCGGACTGGTCGTCCTCTACGTGGTGCTCGGCCTCATCAACGTCTTCAACAATTACATTTCGATTTCGATCGGCCAGCGGATGGTCAACGATCTACGCGCGGAAATGTTTGACCATCTGCAGCGCCTCTCGCTCTCGTTCCATCGCGGCCGACCGATCGGCGATCTGATGGTGCGGATCACTTACGACACTTTTTCGGTCCAGACGATCGCGATGAACGGGCTGTTCCCGCTGCTCTCCTCGGTCGTGATGCTGGCGGAGATGTTCGTGGTAATGATGCGGATCGACCCGGAGCTGACGATCGTAGCGCTGGCGGTAGTGCCGTTTCTGGCCGCGCTGATCGCCACCGCGAGCAAGCCGATCGACCGCATCGCCGCCGCCGCCCGCGTCAAGGAGAGCCGCCTCTACACGGTGGCCCATCGCTCGCTCGCCGCGATCCACGTGGTCCAGGCCTTCACTCGCGAGGCCGAGTCCTACCGCGAGTTCGTCGAATCGAGCAGCGAGAGCCTCGGCGAGACGCTGCGGCTGTACACCTTACAAACCGCTTACGCCGGCGCGGTGAACGTGCTGATCGCGATCGGCACCGCGGTGGTGATCTACCTCGGCGCGCTGCACGCGTTGAGCGGCCGGCTTACGATCGGCGACCTGATCGTGTTCGCCACCTACCTCGCCTCGCTCTACGCGCCGATCAACCAGATGTTCCAGACCTATGGGATGGTGCAGGGGGCGATGGCAGGATTGCGGCGATGCCTTGAATTGCTCGAGATCGAACCGGAGGTGAAGGACCGGCCCGGAGCGCGGGCGCTCGGACGCGCGCGCGGCGAGATCGAGTTCGCGGATGTCGTATTCGGCTACGCACCCGGACATCCGGTGCTCAAGGGCGTGAGCTTTCGCGCCGGGCGCGGCGAGACGGTCGCGATAGTCGGCCCGAGCGGTGCCGGCAAGACCACGATGGCGAGCCTGCTGGTGCGCTTCTATGAACCGCAGCAGGGCGCGATCAACATCGACGGGCACAACGCGCTGGAATTCACGTTGGAGTCGCTGCGGCACAACGTCGCGATGGTGCTTCAGCCGCCGCTGGTGCTATACGACACGATGCGCGCGAATATCGCGCTGGGCCGCCCCGGCGCGAGCCAGCGCGAGATCGAACGCGCCGCCTCGGCCGCCCGCCTCGACCCGGTGATCGCGCGCCTGCCGGCCGGACTCGACGAAGTCGTCGGCCAGGGCGGGCACAGTCTTTCCGAGGGCGAGGCGCAACGCGTGACGATCGCGCGGGCGCTCCTGCGCGACGCGCCGGTGCTGGTGATGGACGAGCCGACCAGCGCGCTGGATGCGGAAACCGAGTCGTTGGTGCTGGCCGCGGTGCGCGAAGCGATGCGCGGGCGCACCACGCTGGTGATCGCGCATCGGCTCTCCACGATTCAGAACGCCGATCGCATCCTGGTGCTGCGCGACGGTGAAATCGCCGAGCAGGGCACCTTCGCCGAATTGCTTTCGCGCGGCGGGTTCTTCAGCTACCTCTACAATCTACAGTCGTGGGCGCGCGAAGCGGCGGGCTAGAACAGGTAACGGCGGCAACCGTAACGATCAGTCAGAATGAAACCAATCACCATCGGACTCACGGGCGGAATCGGCTCGGGCAAGAGCGCGGCGGCAAAAATTCTGGCCGAGCTCGGCGCGCCCGCAATCGACGCCGACAAGGTCGGCCACGAGATCTACCAGCCGGGGGCTCCAGCGTATCGGGAGCTGATCAACGCTTTCGGCGAAGAGATACTCGCTCCCGACCGAACGATCGACCGCCGCAAGCTCGGACCGATCGTGTTTGCCGATCCCGCTGCGCTAAAACGGCTCAATGCGATCGTGCATCCGAAGATGTTCGCGCGCATGGGCGAGATGGTCGCCGCGATGCGCCGCGGCGGCGAGACGCGGCCAATCGTTATCGAGGCGGCGATCCTGATCGAGGCCAACTGGCAGCCGCTGTTCGACGAAATCTGGTTGGTCACCGCCGCGCGCGAACGCGTGATCGAACGGGTGGAGCGCGATCGCGGGCTCAAACCCGAACAGACCGAGGCGCGCATCCGGGCGCAGCTCTCCGACGAGGAGCGGCGCAAATACGCAACCTCGGTGATTCGCAACGACGGCACGCTCGAAGAACTGCGCGCCGCGGTGACACGCCTATGGCAGGACGCGCTCGCCCGCGCCGCCTGAGAGGATAGCTATGAAAATTCTGATCATGGGAGCGGGCGGGGTCGGGCTGTTCTATGGCGCGCGTCTGCAGCGTGCCGGCGAGGACGTCTACTACTGCGCGCGCGGTGAAAACCTGCGCGTGCTGCGCGAGCACGGGCTCGAAGTCAAGAGCTTCCAGGGCGATTTCAGCTTGCAGGTCAAGGCGACCGACGACCCGCGCGAATTCGCGCCCTACGATCTAATCCTTTTCTGCGTCAAGTCCTACGACACGATCGCCACCGCGCACCTGCTCGACGGATGCCTCAGCGAGGACGGCGCCGTGATGACGATCCAGAACGGGGTCGAGAATGAAGCGGCGCTCTGCACGGTGCTACCGCGGGAATCGGTGATGGGCGGTAACGCGCGTGTGGGCGCCGAACTCACCGCGCCCGGCAAGCTGCTCCATACCGCGTCGGGCATAATCGAATTCGGCGAGCTCGACGGTCGCGACACGCCGCGCGCGCAGCGGATAGCCGAAGCTTTCAAGCGCGCCGGAGTTTTCGGCCAGTTCACGCGCGATCTCACGAGCGTGCGCTGGAAAAAATTAATGGGCAACAACGGCACCAACACAGTGAGTGCGCTCGCGCGCTGCACGCTGGGCGAGATGTTCGCCGACGCTGAGAGCGACGCGCTGGTGCATCGATTGATCAACGAGACAGCGATGGTCGGTCGCGCGGAGGGGGCGAAAATTTCCGACGAGGACGTCGAGGCGCTCTACAACGTCGCCCGCGGCTTCTCCAACGCGGGCGCGATCAAGACTTCGACGCTGCAGGACCTCGAGCGCGGCAAGCGCCTGGAGTACGACGCGATAAGCGGCGCCGTGGTGCGCGCCGCGCGCCGCCACGGGCTTAGCGTGCCGGCTACCGAGACTGTGCACGCGCTGCTGAAGCTACTCGACGCGCATCGCGGCTGAGCGCCCGCGGCGCGCGCGCACCCTTTCGCCCTAGCGCTTCTCGTACTGCTTGGCGCCGAACAGCGTCTGCCACGACTCCTTGTCGGGCGGCCCGTGATGCAGATGCTCGGCCATCACCGCGCATCCCTTCTGCACGGCGGGGCGCTTTTCGAGCTCGTCGTACCATCGCTTGAGATGCGGGAAATTCTCGAGTTCCTGCCCCTGCCATTTATGCGGCCGCAGCCATGGATAGGTCGCGATATCGGCGATCGAGTAATCGCCGGCGAGGTATGGCACCTCGGCCAGACGCTTGTCGATCACGTTGTAGATGCGCTTGGCCTCATTGGTGTAGCGATCGATCGCGTACTGGATCTGCTCGGGCGCGTAGCGGCGAAAGTGATGCGCCTGGCCGAGCATCGGACCGACGCTCGCCATCTGGAACATCAGCCACTCGAGCACGTTGTAGCGCCCGCGCGGCTCTTTCGGCATCAGCTTCCCGCTCTTCTCGGCGAGATAGATCAGGATCGCGCCCGACTCGAAGAGCGAGATCGGTTTGCCGCCCGGCCCGTCGGAATCGACCATCGCGGGAATCTTGTTGTTCGGACTCACCTTTAGGAATTCGGGCTTGAACTGATCGCCCTTGCCGATGTTGATCGGGATTACGTTGTAGGGCATCCCCAACTCCTCCAGCGCGATCGTGACCTTGTAGCCGTTGGGGGTCATCCAGAAATAAACGTCGATCATGGGATCTCCTTCATACTTCGGCGGGGGCGCGGACACGATGCGCGCGCTATTTGACTTTGCGCCATCGCGGACGCGCCGTGCAAGCGCGCGCGGTCAGGCCGGCGCGACCTCGGCGCCCGACTTGCGCACGCCCATCAGGTAGGCCTCGATAAACGGATCGATCGCGCCATCGAGCACGGCGTCGGTGTTGCCGATCTCGATACCGGTGCGATGGTCCTTCACCATGCGGTACGGCTGCAGGACGTAGGAGCGGATCTGGCTGCCCCAGGTGATGTCCTTTTTTTCTTTGCTGAACTGCTCGAACTGCTCGCGCTTCTTGCGCTCCTCGAGCTCGAACAGCCGCGCGCGCAGAATCTTCATCGCCATCGCGCGGTTCTTGTGCTGCGAGCGCTCGTTCTGACAGCTCACCACGATCCCGCTCGGAAAATGCGTCATCCGCACCGCCGAATCGGTCTTGTTGACGTGCTGACCGCCGGCGCCGCTCGCGCGGAAAGTATCGACGCGCAGATCCGCCGGATTGATTATCACCTCGACCTTGTCGTCGATCGCCGGAAAGACGAACACGGAGGCGAACGAGGTATGGCGGCGCGCGTTGGCGTCAAACGGCGAGATGCGCACCAGGCGATGGATCCCGGCCTCGGCCTTGAGGTAGCCGTAAGCGTAGTCGCCCTCGACGGTGAAAGTAGCGCTCTTGATTCCGCCGCCGTCGCCCGGCTGCAAATCGGCAAGGTCGCTCTTGTAGCCGCGCCGCTCGGCCCATCGCAGGTACAGCCTGAGCAGCATCTCGGCCCAGTCCTGCGCCTCCAGTCCGCCGGCACCCGGATGGATCGAAACGATCGCCCCGAGCCGGTCGTACTCGCCGCCGAGCATCACCTGCAATTCCTGGCGCTCGATTTCGCCGCGCGCCTTGTTAAGGGCCGTTTCGGTTTCGCGCGCCGCTTCCGAGTTGTCGCTGCCTTCCTCCTCGGCCATCGATAGGAACAGGCGCGCCTCATCGATCGCCGCGCGCAGCCGCTCGAAGCCGACGAGCTGTTCGTTGATGCGGTCGTTTTCCTTGAGCGTGGCCTGGGCGGTATCGGGCCGATCCCAGAAGCCGGGCTTGCCGGTTTCTATAAGCAGTTCTTCGTGGCGGACTTTGAGACGAGCGACGTCAAAGACGCCTCCCGAGCTTATCGGTACGGGTTTCGAAATCGGCTAGCTGATCGCGCATTTCGCTGAGTTCCATGAATTCGTTGCACTCCATGCAGGGACATTCACCCACTGCTTCGATCATTCTGTCAGATACGGGCCTGCAGCTTAATGACCTCGAAACGGGCGCGCGCTTGTGGTGCGACGTCAACTGCTACCGTTGCGATTGAGCGTTCCGGCAATCGGCGACGATGTCGTTTGTGTTTCGCGGCCGCGCAGGATCGCGAGCAGCACCCCGACGAGCGTCAGCACGAAGCAAATCTCCGAGAACAGATCGCCCACTATCGTGTAGACCGTGCGCCGCGGACGCCAGCTCACATCCTCGATCTCGGTGCCCCGCTTGAAAAGCGGCGTGCTCGCCGTGATTCGGCCGTCAGCTTCGATCACCGCGCTTATCCCGGTGTTGGCCGCCCGCACGATCGGGACCTTGGTCTCCACCGCGCGCATCGCCGTCATCGCGAGCAACTGGTACGGCGCCGAACTCTTGCCGTACCATGCGTCGTTGGTGATGTTGACCAGGACGTCGGCGCCGCGCTTGACCGCGCGCCGGGTGAGATCGGGAAAGATGCTCTCGTAGCAAATCAGCACGCCGACCTGCGCGCCCTTGACCGGGAACAGCGTCTGCTCGGTCCCCGCAATCATGTCGCCGAAGCCGTGCACGATACGGTTGACGAGGAGACCCAGCAGCGGACGCATCGGCACGTACTCGCCGAACGGCACCAGCTGGATCTTGTCGTAATAGTCGACCACCTTGCCCGTACTCGAAACCAGGTAGGCGCGGTTGTAGGCGCCGATTTCGCCGTCGGCGGCGACGCCGAGCGCCGGCGCGCCGAACAGAATCGGAACGCCAGTGTCAGCCGCGAGCTTGAGCAGGCGGTCGCGGTAGACCGCGTCGCCGGCGAAACGCGGCGGATAGAGCGCGGTGGGCTGGAAGAGAAACGCTGCCGCTGCTTCCGGCCATATCACCAGGTCAACGTGATGGCGCGCGGCCTGCTGCGTCTGGTCGACGTAAACTTTGAAGCTGGTGTCGAGAAAAGCCGGGTCCCACTTGATGCTCTGCGGGATGTTGCCCTGCACCATCGCGACCCGCATCTTGCCGGCCGGCGGCTGCGATTCGAGCGCGTTCATCCGGATGCTCCCGAAAACCAGTACCGCCAGCATCAGGGCCGTCAGCGTGCCGAGGCTCCAGGTCTGAACGCGGCGCGAATGACGCCCGAACAGCACGACGAAGACCACAGCATTAAAGAACACGATCAGCGCCGAGACGCCGTACACGCCGGTTACCTCGGCGAACTGGATCAGTTCGAGATTGCGGTAGGCCGTATAGCCGAGCAGGTTCCACGGAAACCCGATCGGAAAAAAGCTGCGCAGCCATTCCACCGCCGGCCACGCGATCGGCAAGGTGACGAAGATCGGGAGTCCGAGCCGCAGGGTCGCGAACTGCGCAGCCCAAATCGCAAAGCCTGCAAACAGCGCCATGATCCCGGCCAGCAGCAGCAGCGGGCCGGACGCGAGAATCGGGTTGACACCGGCGAAGTGATGCAGCGTGAACTCGATCCAGTAAAGCGACACCACGTAACACGCTAAACCTTGAAGCCACGCGTAGCCGAACACGTGTCCCATGCTCTCGCCCTCGATCGCCTGGAGCAGCGGAACGAAGGCGACCCACGCGAGCAGGTTGATGTCGAACTTGGGAAACGCAACGCCCAGCGCGACGCCGCTGATGGCGCATAGCGCGAAACGGGTTGTGAAGTTGAGCGGGCCGTTCAAGACGTCCCAAACAGCTCTTGAAGCGGTATCACTCCTGCGCATGGCGGCTGGCCCTGGAAGCGATCATAGATTTCGTCGGCGTCGCGCCAGTTCTCGACCAACGCAACCGCGCGCCCGGCCGGCAAGGCGAGGTCGCCTGCAAGCCGCCACTCGCGTTCATAGCTCCAATCGATCGGTGCATCCCGCTCCAATTCAAGGGCGACCACACGCCATCGCTCGCCCGGCGCGAGCAAACTTTCAGCCTCGCGCGACGGCAAATAGATGACCGGCCGCGCTCCCGCCCGGAAAGCATAGCGTTTCTCGATCGCGATCCCGAAGGGCTCATAGCGGCGCCGATTGCGCCGGTCAAGCAGCACGCGCAAATCGCGGATCGGCACGTCGAACAGGCATACGACGGCGCGCCCCTCGCGCACCATCCGGGTTGAGCCGCGGATGACGCCCTCGCGCAAGATCGTGACCAGGTTGTCGAGTGCGGAGGACGTTTTTCCGGCGCGCGTGAAATGCGTGAGCATCGCGACCGACGGCATTTTCAGTTGCTGCGCGGTCATCGCTCTGAGTCCTTACGCTGCGTCGCGCGCGAGGGAACTGGCGCCGCGGCGCCGGTTCCCTTGCGCGCCCGCTTGCGCGGCTGGCGGCGGCTTCCGCCGCCGCCAGCCGCGCGTCTGAGCGCCGCGGCCAGTTCGCGCTCGCGCGCGAACATCCGCCGCGCCTCGGCCGGCGAGCGCTCGTGGTCGTAGCCCAGCAGATGCAGCAGCCCGTGCACGAGTAGCGTGCGCATTCGCGCCGCCGGCGCGACGCCGAGGCGTCGCGCCTGGCGGCGCGCTGTGTCCACCGAAATCACGACATCGCCAAGCGCCGACCCCGCAGCCGGTACGAGCGTGCCCGCTTGTGCCGGCTGCGCGAGCAGTCCGACTAGCGCCTCCGGCGACGGCGCGGGCAGAGCCCCGCGCCGCCGCCGCACGGCTGCGAGGGCCGGATCAGCGCCGCGCGGCAAAGCCGCGCGGCGCTGATCCGCTTCCTCGAGCTGCGAGAACGACAGCACGTCGGTAGGCCGATCCTTACCGCGAAACTCCCGGTTAAGCGCGCCCACGAAGACGTCGTCGGCGATCACAATCGACAGCTCGCACGCCGCAACGCCGACGAGCGCCATCAGGCGGCGCGCGTCGGCGCGCAATCGCGCCGCGTACGGCCGCGCACGGCCGGTCTCGCATCGAAGCGCGACCGCCACCGCCTATTCCTTCGCGGGTTTGATTCCGTTGTCGGGCAGGGCTTCGAGCCGGCCCTCGGAGGCCGCCTCGTAAGCTGTGATCACCGCCTGCACCAGGCGATGGCGGACGACGTCGCGCTCGTCGAAGTAGACGAACGAGATTCCGGGCGTACGGGCGAGCACGGTGCGCGCCTCTTTCAGCCCCGACAGCTTGCCGCTCGGCAGATCGATTTGCGTGATGTCGCCCGTGATCACCGCCTTGGAACTGTAGCCGAGGCGGGTGAGGAACATCTTCATCTGTTCGGAGGTCGTGTTCTGCGCCTCGTCGAGGATGATAAACGAGTCGTTCAGCGTGCGCCCTCGCATGAAGGCGAGCGGCGCGACCTCGATCGTGCCGCGCTCGAGCATCCGGCGCGCGCGGTCGAAATCGACCATGTCGTGCAGCGCGTCATAGAGCGGCCGCAAGTACGGATTGACCTTCTCGGCCAGGTCGCCGGGCAAAAAACCGAGCCGCTCGCCCGCCTCGACCGCCGGCCGGCACAGCACCATCCGCGTGACCTGGTTTTTCATCAGCGCTGCCAGCGCCATCGCCATCGCCAGGTAGGTCTTGCCGGTGCCGGCGGGTCCGATACCGAAGACGATGTCGTGGGAGCGGATCGCGTCGATATAACGCTTCTGGTTGACGCTCTTGGGTGCGATCACGCGCTTGTGCGCGGAGATATAGATGGTGTCGAGGAAGATGTCCTTGAGGTCGACGTTGCCGTCGGCGCGCAGGATACGCACCGAGTATTCGACGTCGCTCGGGTAGATCGGATGGCCCTGCTTGACGATCTCGTAGAGTTCGCTCAGCACCTTGCCGGCCAGCGCCTGGTCGGGATGGGCTCCCGAGATACGCAGCGTGCTGCCGTTGACGCCGATCCGCACGCCGAGCGCCTGCTCGATCACGTGGACGTGGGCGTCGTGCTGGCCGAGAAGATCGGTAAAGAACCGATGGTCGTCGAAGTGGAGTTCGAGAGAATCTTCGGTGGCTGGCTGAGAAATGGTTTTGCTAAGCCTCGTGCCGTCTATTCGCGAGGTCGAGCGCCCGAGAACTGGGGCAGTTCTTCCGCCGCGTTGCGAAGGATCGTAGCTCTTTTTGCGTTCACTTTTAAAGCCCGGCTTTGTGACGCGCAAATTAAGCGTGCGGCTTAGGGCAAATTACAACCAGGTCGCGCGACAACTTACGCGACCAGCGCCAACAAGTTACGCGACCAGCGCCAAAGTTACGCGACCAGCGAGATGATTCGTTCCAGCGCCTCGTCGAGATGCGAGGCGTCGCGTCCTCCGGCTTGGGCGAAGTCCGGCCGTCCGCCGCCAGTGCCGCCGATGATCGGGGCAATCTGTTTCACGATATCGCCTGCCTTGATTCGGTCGGTCAGATCGGGCGTGACCGCGACTAGGATTGCCACCTTACCGTCCACCACCGAGCCGATCGCGACGACCGCGGAACCATATTTTTGGCGCATCCGATCGGCCATCTCGCGCAGTGCGCGCGGGTCGACGCCTTCGACGCGTCGCGTGACGACTTTCACGCCGCCCGCCTCGCGAACCTTATCGGCATCGGCGCTGCCCGCCGCGCCGTCGCCCGCGACCAGTTTCTGCTCTAGCGCGCGGAGCTTTTTCTCAAGCTCCTTCTCGCGCGCGAGGAGGCGCTCGAGCCGCTCGACCACCGCGTCGTCGCGGGTCCCCAGATGGCCACCGATCGTTTCCAGAATTCGCTCGCGGCGGCGAATCGCCTCAAGCGCGCCCTGCCCCGTCGCCGCTTCGATCCGCCGCACGCCGGCGGCGACGCCTGTTTCGGCCTCGAACTTGAAAATCCCGATATCGCCCGTGCGAGCGACGTGCGTGCCGCCGCACAACTCGACCGAAAAATCGCCCATCCGCACCACGCGTACGACGTCGCCATACTTGTCGCCGAAGAAGGCGAGCGCGCCGGCCTTGATAGCGTCGTCGTAGGCCATCTCTTCGGTCACGACCTCCGCGTTTTCGCGGATACGCGCGTTGATCTCCTCTTCGATCGTCGCCAGGTCGCCTTCGCCCACCGGGCCGGCGTGCGCGAAATCGAAGCGCAGGCGATCGGGCGCGACCAGCGAGCCCGCCTGATGGACTCCGGTGCCGAGCACGTCGCGCAGCGCGTAGTGCAGGATGTGAGTGGCGGAGTGATTGAGCATCGCGGCGTCGCGCCGCGTCCGATCGACGCTTAGCTTGACGCGACGGCCGCGCTCGAAATCGCCCGGCTCGCCGCGCAGCAGCCGTCCGACATGGAGGATCGAGCCGTCGGCCTTGCGCGTGTCGACGATCTCGAGGATTGCGCCGGAGGCCGATTCGATCACGCCGCGGTCGCCGATCTGGCCGCCGCCTTCGGGATAGAAGGGCGTTTCGGCAGTTATCAGGAGGACGCGGCTGTCGCCGTCGCGATGAGCCGCTAGCACTTCGGACTCGGTGTCGTAGCGATGATGTCCGACGAAGCGCGAAGCCGTACCCGCACCGAGTTTTATTTCTGGGGCGATCGCATCGTCCTTACGCGCGGCGCGTCCGCGCTCGCGCTGCTCTTCCATCAGGCGGTCAAACTCCGCTACGTCGACCTCGATTCCGTCGCTGCGCAGGACGTCCTGCGTCAGATCGAGCGGAAAGCCATACGTGTCGTAGAGCTTGAAAGCGACTTCGCCGGAAAGCGTATGGCGTTTCGCTTGCTCGAGCCGCGCGCGCTCGGTCTCGATGAGTTCGAGTCCACGATCGAGCGTTTCGCCGAAGCGCTCCTCTTCCTGGGTTACAACGTTGGCGATGCGGCGCGCTTCGCTGCGCAGTTCGGGATACGCATCGCCCATCGCTTCAGCCACGCCATCGCACACTTGCGCGAGAAACGGACGCCGGATGCCGAGGTAGCGACCGTGGCGGGCGGCGCGGCGAATGATCCGGCGCAGAACGTACTCGCGGTCGGTATTCCCGGGGGCGAGTCCTTCGGCAACGAGGAATGCGGTCGTACGTGCGTGGTCGGCGATGGCGCGAAACGAAATGTCAGCTTCGGCGCTGCGTCCGTAGCGCTCTTTGTTGCCAAACTCCTGCACCGCTTTCTCGATCCTGCGAATCACGTGCTGAAATATGTCGATGTCGTAGTTGCCGAGCGGCGGGTTGGCGTTGGTCTCCAGGGTCTGCAATACCGACGCGACGCGCTCCAGGCCGGTGCCCGTGTCGACGTGTTTCATCGGCAGCGGCGTAAGCTTCCTGGTCGCGTCGCGGTTGAACTGGATAAACACGAGATTCGCCAGTTCGATAAACCGCGAGCAGCCCTCGACGTTGACTGCGCACTCCTCGCTCGAATCGGCATGACCGCTCCGGTTGCAGGCCGCCGGTCCGCGATCGATATGAATCTCCGAGCACGGCCCGCAGGGCCCGGTCTCGCCCATCTCCCAGAAATTGTCTTTCTCGCCGCAGCGCAGAACGCGTTCGCGCGGCAGGTATCCGAGTTCGAGCCATGCCTGCTCGGCCTCGTCGTCATTCTTGTACACCGTCGCCCAGAGACGGTCGGCGGGGATGCCCCAGACTTCGTTGATCAGCTTCCAGTGGAATTCGATCGCCTCTTTTTTGTAGTAATCGCCGAACGACCAGTTGCCGAGCATCTCGAAGAACGTGTGATGGTACGAATCGCGCCCGACCGCTTCGAGGTCGTTGTGCTTGCCGGAAATCCTGAGGCACTTCTGGCAATCTGCCACGCGTGGCTGCGGCGGCTTGCGTATACCGAGAAAATAATCCTTGAACGGGACCATCCCAGCGTTGGTGAACAGCAGGGTCGGGTCGCCCTTGGGCACCAGCGGCGCCGAGGGCACGATCTGATGGCCGCGTTCCTTGAAAAAGTCGAGGAACGATTGACGGATTTTATCTGTGGTCCAGCGCATGTGGGATTTATTCTAACGCAGACGGCCACATGAACTGTAGGGGCCGCTCAAGAGCTGCGCTGCCCGGTCCTGTCCGGGAAAAACAAGGGCCGTTCTCGAACGGCCCTACATGAACGATGCTACGCGGGCAGGACTTCGGCTTCGACGACGGCTAGCGCGGGCGGGCCAATTCTTCAAGTTCGCGCAGCGCGCGCTGCAAGATCTCGCGCACCCGCTCGATGCGCCGTTCGCTCGCGCGCTCTCCCGCCACGGCGCGGAACGCCGCCTTGACCAGTCGTTCCGCCGGGCCTCTGATCTCGGATGCGTCAGGATCGAAAGCGCTGCGCCAATCCTCCCATCGCCGGGCGCGCCGCCAGATCTCCCGGACCGCCTCGTCCCGCTCCTCGAGTTCTCGCCGCCCTTCGTCCGTCAGCCGGTAGACTTTCTTGCCATCGCGCAATTCGGAAGTGATCAGGCCTTCGTCTTCGAGCTGCTGCAGCGTCGGGTACACGGTGCCCGCACTGGCTCGGTAAACTCCGCCCGAGCGCTCCTCGAGCTGCTTCATCAGCTCATAGCCGTGCACGGGCGCCTCCGTCAGCAAGGAAAGTAGCGCGAGTCTGACCTCGCCGGGACCAAAAAATCTGCCCGACCGGGCGATCATCCCGAGACCATGCCAACCGGGGCGCGCGAACCGCGAGTATCCGCAACTCATCATGGTGAGTCCTCCAAAGTCACTCAGAGATATATCGTACGATATATCAAACGGGGCAATACATCGCAATCATGTCCACGCGCCCAGCTGCTGCGACGGAAAGCTGTGGACAGAGAGTAGGGGACAAAAAGGGCCGGCGGAGAATCCGCCGGCCGTGAGGGCTCGCTACGCGGCGACCTTGGTTGTTCCCTGGAAAGCCGGACGCTCGGGATCGCAGATGAAGCGAATCCGGGGCAACGCGATGTCGGCCACCGCGTAGCTCATCGAGATCGGATTGCGCACTTTTAGATGGCCGCCGGTATCGCCCCACGCGGCGCTGTCGAGCGTGCGCAGCAGCGGACGGCCGCGCTCAGCGCGCGAGAACACGAAGTCCGGATCGACCTGGACCAGCACAAGCTGGCCGTCCTCCCTGTTGCGTGCGAGGTGCATGCTCGCGATGTACTGGATGTCATTGCCGGAGATCATGTCGCGGTCGAGCATATCCATTTCCAGGATCGTGCGGCCCTCGGCGACGACGCGGCCGATGACGCGGTCGTGGCGCACGGTAAGCTTGATCTCGCCCGGCACGGTCGGATAACCCCAACGCTCGGCGAGTTCGCTGCGCGCGTCGCCGCTGTCGCAAAAACTTCGCAGCACGAAATCGCGCGGGCGCACGCCGGCCCGGCCCGCGATTTTGACCTCGCCCAGCGAAAACGCGCCGACCGGGCTTTCGGGGCATACGATCACCGTGAAGGTCGCATAGGCCGGAATCGCCGGATGCATCGTGCGCGGCAGCAGGTAGTCGCCGAGGTCGTCATCGATCTCGTGGTTGAAGTTGAGGATCTGCGCCTGCTTGAGCGTCCACGGCTCGGTCTTGTAGCCGAGGATTTCGCGCGCGCCCTTCTCGGCGAAGGCCTTGGCGTCGAGTTTTCCCAACCGCGGCGGCATCAGCGGCCTCCCGCGGCGGCGACGCTCTGATTCTCGTCGCGAAAATGCGGCATCACGTGTCTCGCGAAAGTGCGCAGGCTCTCGAGCACGTCTTTTTGCGGAATCGTCTCGAGCGCGTTGAGCAGAAAATTGATCCGATCGACGCCGGCCGATTCCCAGTTCTTGCACGCGCGCAGCACACGCTCCGGATCGCCGATCGCTATACCCTCGGGCACGCCGTGATCGTCACCGGGGCCCGCGGCCTCCTGGCGCAGCGTCGGCAGCAGGCCGAGCGAGGGATACGACTTGGTCGGATAAGCCTCGCGGCAGGCGAGCAGTTGCGCAGCGAGAAAATTGAACATGCCGAGCAGCCGCCGGCCGTTCTTCACCCCCTTCTCGGTCTCCTCGTGGCAATACAGAAAATTGACGGTGCTCACTTTTTCGTTGATGAACTCGCCGACCGGCTCACAATTGCGGATGATGCGGCGATAGTTCTTCACCTTCTCCGCCTGCTCCTTGAACGAGCCGAACGTCAGCCCCAGGCTGCCCATCCCGCGCTCTGCCGCGTCGATCTCGGTGCCCGGACTGGTGACCGCGACCCACAGCGGCGGATGCGGTTTCTGGTAGGGCTTGGGCAGGATGGTCCGCACCGGCATCGACCACGAGCGCCCCTCGTAACCGAAGCGTTCCTGCGTCCACATCTTCGGCAGACAGTGCACGAATTCGTCCCAGGTCTTCTTGGTCTCGTCGGGATTGGCGTTGAAGCCGCCGAGCTCGGTCCAGGTGGCCGAGCGGCCGGTGCCGACTTCGAGCCGCCCGCCCGAAATGATGTCCATCGTGGCCGTGCGCTCGGCGATTTTGATCGGATGATTGAACTGCGGAACGCAGACGATGATGCCGTGGCCGACGCGGATGTTCTTGGTCTTCATCGCGCAGGCGGTGAGGAAAATCTCCGGCGCCGAGCAGTGCGAGTACTCCTCGAGAAAATGATGCTCGACCGCCCACACCTGGTCGAAGCCGAGTTCATCGGCCAGCACGACCTGCTCAAGGCAATTGTCGTAGACCCGCTTTTCGGTTTCGCGGTCCCATGGCCGCGGCACTGAGATTTCGTAGAAGATGCCGAACTTCATCGCTTCACCTCACGCTTGTGGTTCGCTCGAGCGCTGACGCCGTGCGCAGGGAAGTCCGATCGCAGTGAAGAAGGGTCAACTGAAAGTTCCTCCCGCCGATCTCGCCGCGCCCGCCGCCCAAAAACGGCGCCGCCGCGTGCAAGCCGGACCCCTTACGCTCCTTTTGGAGGCTTATCACGATCGGGTCGCTCGGCCAAAGCTGTGCAATCGACCAAAGCTATCTTGCAAGGCTATCTTGCAAAGCTGTCATGTAAAACTATTTGGGCGACCGCGCGATTGAACGAACGTTGAAAATGAGAGAGGCAAACAGAATGCAAATCACGCTCCGCCGCCAGCCGCGAACCGAATCGATCATTCTCGGCCTCCTCCCGCTACTTGCGATGATCATGCTTGCCGTCATCCTGGAGTTCGCGGCGCTCCCCGCGCTTGCGGCCGAACCATTTCACTATCCGGCCGTGCTGCGGAGCGGAAAAAAGATCGGCGACCTGGTGCCTGGGCTCAGCGCGCTGCCCGACGTGGTCAAGATGTTCCCGGCCGCGCCGCAGGACTACCCCGGCAATCCGCGGCCGCCGGCTGGCTTTCCGGAGGTCAAGATCGGCAAGGTGCAGCCCGAGCCGGCCACGGTCTACAATCCGCCCGAGACCAGCTACGCGCTGTTCTTCGACGACAACGACAAGCTGGTGATTATCGAGGACGCACACTCGCCGCTCGCGGGCCTCGGCCCGGAGGCCGTGCATAAGCTCTATCCCAAGCTCAAGGGCACCGGGCACGACGAACGGGTGATCGAACTTCAAGGCCAAATCGAACCGTGCATCGTGATGATGGTGCTGTTCAGCGCGCAGACGCGGAAAGTAACCAAGGTCGCGTACGCTTTCACCTGTCCGACCAGCGGTTCCCAAAGCACTCGGCGCGACGAAATTCCTAGCTACTGATTTCCAGCGCTTATCGATCAGTTTTGCTCGCGCGAGCGATCGGGAACTTGCAACCTGAACCACGTGCAGCGCTCATACTGCGCCCGCGGCAACTATCACTACTGGCGCGAGATCTGGCTGCGCCGCTGCTAGGCGAGCGCGACTCGGACTCGGCGCTCGGGATCGGGATTGACGCCGGCGATGCGGTACGCCGGATGGTCGGGCAGCAGGCGGCGGTGGCCGGTGCCGAACAGGTTTTCGCGCAGCGTCGTGCCATCGTAACCAGTGCGCATGCGGCCGCGGCGCTGCAACTCGGGCACTACCAGTTCGATAAACTCGGTGAAGCTGCCGGGCTGATATATCGGCACCAGGTTGATGCCGTCGATTCCCGTCTCGTCGACCCAGCGCTCGAGTTCGTCGGCGACGCGTGCGGGCTCGCCAACGACGAGCGGTATCAGGCTCGCGAGCTTCATCTCCTCGCGTGCCTCGGCCAGCGTGAGCGGCGAGCGTTCCGGATGCACCGCCGAGAACCAACGCGCGGCCGACTTGATTCCCTCCGAAGGAAAACGATCGAGCACGTCCTCGTCGCGGAATTGCGCGAGGTCCACTCCCGTCCATCCGCCGAACAGCGCGAACGCGCCCTCGGGACTGGCATATGAGCGCAGGCGCTGCTCCTTAAGCCGCGCCTCCTCGTCCGTCTCGGCGACGATGACCGCCAGCGCCAGCACCAGCTTGACGTGCCCCGGGTCGCGCCCCTGCTCGCGGATGGCGGCGCGGATGCGCGCCACTCGCGCGCGCGTGACCTCGATCGTCGGATAGACCACGAACAGCGTCTCGCCGTGGCGCGCGCCGAACGCGATACCGCGGCTCGATTGGCCGGCCTGCAGCAGGAGCGGCGTGCGCTGCGGCGACGGCTCGCACATGTGCGGCCCGTCGACCTCGAAGTACTTGCCCTTATGATGGATCGGATGAACGCGGGCCGGGTTGGTATGCATGTCGCGGGCGGAGTCGCGCACCACCGCGTCCTCCTCCCAACTCGCCTCCCAGAGCTTGTACACAACCTCCATGTATTCCTCTGCGCGCTCGTAACGCTGGTCGTGCGGGAGCATCTCGCCCAGGCCATTGCGGCAGGCGCTGTCGAGATACGAGGTCACGATATTCCATCCGACGCGGCCGCCGGTGAAATGGTCGAGCGAGGAAAACAGCTTGGCGGTGTGGAACGGCGGATAGTAGGTCGTGCTGTATGTCGAGATGAAGCCGAGATGGCGCGTCGCCTGCGCCATCGCGGGAAACAGCATCGTCGGATCGTTGCCGGGAAACTGCACGGCGTGGCGAATCCCGGCCTCGGCGCTGCCCTTGTAGACGTCGTAGGCGCCGTGGACGTCGGCGAAGAAAATCGAATCGAAGCATCCGGCTTCAAGCGTGCGCGCGAGGTCGACCCAGAAACGGGTCGAGGTATATTGCTGCGAGGTCCGGTCGCGCGGGTTACGGAACTGCCCGAACGATTGCAGCGCCGCCGCACACTGACTGAACGCGTTGAGATGGATAATTTTACTCATAAAAAAGCTGCTTCACTCCTCTACCGGAGTATGAGTCCTCATCCGTCGGCGCTCCGGTTGAGCCGCGCTCCTTTGAGCTCTTCCCGCACGGCTCGCCGCACTGCCGCCTCGATCCCCCCGCGTCGGATGTGCTCGCGCAGCGCGTCGTTGATAAGAGTCTGATAGCTGCCGCCGCCCATCTCATGAACGCGCTTGCGGAAGTGATCGAGAACTCTGTTGTCCAGCCGGATGGTGATCCTGGTCTTGCCCAGCTCGAGAGGTACGACCGGACCACGCCGACCCTTGCTGAAATCGTATTCGCGCTTCATAGGCCCTGCTTTTCGTACTGCGCGCGTTCGCGCCGGGTGGCTCGCCGCGCGGAAATGATTCTTATGCGTTCGCCACGGACAGTGTAAACCACAACTAACTCCCGGCCGAGCGAGTCCGTACCAATGGTGGCATAACGTTCTTCATCCAGGTCCTCATCGAGGACGGTGACGGCGCGGACATCCTCGAAAACTGTCGTGGCGTCAGCGAAGTCGACCCGGCGTCTGCGAAAATTCGTCCGCGCTCGTCCCACTCAAACCCCGCCGAGCGCCCGCATATGCACAAACGTACATGACGAGCGGCGGCACGTCCACAGAGAGCCTCAGACACAGCCGGGTTTGTACGCCGAAAAGGTTCGCGTTACGATCCGGCCTGTCGGTGATCGGCCGATCTATGCGGTCGTCGCAGGGCGGCTTTCCGCGTGAGGAAAGTCTTGGATGGAACGCGTCGACGAAATTTTGCAATTCTGGTTCGGTGACGGCTCCGACCCGGAGCACGAGCGGCGATGGTTCGTGCAGGACGCCGGCTTTGACCAAACCTGTAGAAACGGCTTTCTCGCCGATCATAAACGGGCGGCTGGCGGCGAACTCGATAGCTGGAAAGAGGAGCCGTCAAGCGCGCTCGCGCTAATCCTGCTGCTCGACCAGTTTCCCCGCAACATTTTCCGCGGCACGCCGCGTTCATTTGCGACCGATTCCAGGGCGCTCGCGACGGCGAAGGATGCGATCGCGCGAGGATTCGACCTCGCGCTGCCACCGGTACGGCGGGCCTTTATCTATCTCCCGTTCCAGCACAGCGAGAACCTCGACGACCAGCACGAATCGGTCAGGCTCTTTCGCAAGCTCGCCGTGGAGCATCCCGCGACGGCCGGACACGTCAAATACGCTGAGCATCATCTGGAAGCGATTCGCCGGTTCGGCCGCTTCCCGCATCGCAATGCAGTGCTCGGCCGCGTATCGACGCCCGAAGAAGCCGCTTTCCGCTCAAACTGAGAGCTTCACGGAATTCGAGTTGGCTTGCGCTCTCCTGCGACGGAGAGCGAAAGCGAGAAAAGCTGGCTTCCAGGGCACTGCCGCTTTCACCTCGAAGGCTTCATCACTGACAGGCGGGCAGCGTGAAAATGTTGGTGTCCAGGGTGACCGCGCCCGTGGCAACGACCGCGCCGCCTAACGCTCTGCCATTTATAGCGTCGCCGGTCGTCACCGTAATTGACGTATCCGCCAGGATGGTTCCCTGAAATGTGGTGTTGGTCCCAATCGTCGCTGAACTACCCACCTGCCAAAAGACGTTGGAGGCCTGGGCGCCGTTCGCCAGGATAACATTGCCGACGGTGGCGGTGGTCACGAGGGTGGACCCTATCTGGAAGATCCAGACCGCGTTCGCGTCACCTTGAGCGTCCAGGGTGAGATTCCCCGACGCTATCGTAACCGCAGCGGCGGCTGTATAGACGCCCGGGGGGAGAATTTGTCCGCCCAGATCGCCGGTGATAAGGGTCCCTGCCGGCACCGCGACGGCCGCGGCGTATGCGCTCGCCAAAGAGGCGTTGGCCGCAACTGCGGGAGGATTGCCGATTTGAATCGTCCCGTTGATGGTTCCCGGCGGAAATCCGGTCACCGAGATGCCGGGGTTCAATCCAATATCCCCGTTGACGATAGTCGCTCCTGCGTTGGTGACCGTGGCTTGAGCCAGGACCGCGAAATTAGTGGCCGCCCCAAGGTCTATCGGCCCCTGACCCGCGGCCGAACCGGTGACGAAGCTCGATACAAAGTTACTCGCCAGCGCATTGCCTGCCAGGTCCTTGGCGCCGGTCGTAATGGTGGCGGTAAATGTCGTGCCGCCTGCCAGTGCACTTGCCGGAGTGAAGGTCGCAATCCGGCTCGCCACATCATAAGAGACTTTTCCTGCCACGGGAGTCGTGCCGGGCCCGGTCAGCCCAAATGTCACCGTGGTGATGGTTGAAGGATCCATCGCCTTGCTGAACGTTGCGTTGGCCGCGGCGCTAAGGGACACACTGCTGACGCCATCGGCAGGGGTCGTGGAAAACACTGTGGGTGCGGTGCTGTCCGGGGTCGCGCCGGTGGTAAAGGTCCAGGTAAACGCGCTTCCCAACGCATTTCCCGCGAGGTCCTGGACCCCCGATGCGATCGTCGCCGTGTACGTGGTGTTGATGGCGAGAGCGCTGTTCGGCGTGAACGTCGCCGTTGTACCGATGGTGGAATAGCTAACCGTGCCCGACACCGGCGTGATCCCGGGCCCGGTCAAAATAAAAGTCGCCCCGGTAAGGGTGGAAGAGTCCATCCCTTCACTGAAGGTCGCAGCTATCTTCTGATTGGTGCTCACGGCCACGCCGAGGTCGGCAGGGTTGGTGGAGGTCACCCTCGGGTCGGTCGTGTCAACGCCCGCACCGGTCGTGAAGTTCCACACGAAGTCAGCCGCCAGCGGAGCGCCCCCCAGACTCTTGGCCCCCGTCATAATCGTCGCAGTGAATTCGGTGCTCGCTGCGAAAGTGCCTATTGGCGCAAAGATCGCGATGCCGTTGGCCGCATCGTAGCTAACGTTCCCTGTTACGGGAGTCAGACCAGGCCCTATCACCGTAAAGGTTGATCCGGTGATGGTTGCGGGATCCATCGCTTCACTGAAGGTCGCCGTTACCTCCTGATTGATAGGCATCCCCTGTCCCCCGCAGCCTGAGATAGGGGGACCGACCGAGACCACCGTGGGCGGCGTCGGGGTCGGGG
>Ga0073928_10000213_pt1 | contig 142007 bp, 142 predicted proteins | sample PaiPotPPA55metaG_FD_76969 | JGI IMG/M metagenome (GOLD analysis project Ga0073928, IMG submission 76969) | Iron sulfur acid spring bacterial and archeal communities from Banff, Canada, to study Microbial Dark Matter (Phase II) - Paint Pots PPA... ... | reverse complement strand
GTCTGCAAGCTTAAGCAATTCCGGGCCATCGCCACCCGATATGACAAGACCGCCAGAAACTTCCTCGCCGCTATCCATTTGGTGGCTAGCGTGATCTTGCTCAATTGAGGACAGGCCCTAGTTCAGCTTTCAACGCTGGCTGGTAGGCGCACCGTAAACACCGAGCCCTTGCCAGGCTCGCTCGCCACCGTAATGTCGCCGCCCATCATCTGACAGAAGCGACGGCTGATGGCGAGGCCAAGACCCGTGCCGCCGTACTTGCTCGCCGTTTTGGAGGAGGCTTGGGAAAACTCCTGGAACAGCTTAACCATTTGCTCCGGCGTCATGCCGATACCGGTGTCGGCGACTGAGAGCGTGACCCAGTCGCGGCCATTCTCCTGTTTCTGGCGAGCGGCGATGGTGATCGTGCCTTTTTCAGTGAACTTGTTGGCGTTGCTCATGAGGTTCAGTAGCGCTTGCCGGAGTCGCATCTGATCCGCATGGATCATCCCGAGCGCGGCGTCGCAATGGACCGCGACCTGATTGCCGCTCTTTGCCGCCAGTGGCTCGATAGTCTTGACGACCTCGTCGATCAGCGGCGTCAGAGCAAAGGTGTCCAAATTCAGCTCCATCCGCCCAGCCTCGATCTTGGAGAGGTCGAGAATGTCGTTAATCAAGGCGAGCAGATGCCGCCCCGCACCCAGCACGCGGTCAAGCGGTTCCGTATCCTGCTGCAGTGTCTCGGCATCCTCCCGCAGCATCTCGCTGACCCCTATGATGGCATTGAGCGGCGTGCGCAGCTCATGGCTCATGTTGGCGAGGAACTGCGACTTGTGCTGGCTCGCTTCGGCGAGCTGGCGCCCCGTCTCCTCGATCTCATGGAACAGTCGCGCATTCTGGATCGCCAGGACCGATTGCGCGGCGAAGGTCTGCAGCAGATCGATGGTATTCTTGGCAAATTCACCCGGCTCTTTGCGGCGAACCACCAGCGCGCCGACGATCCGATCAGCGGCGAGCAATGGAACGGTCAAATGGCCACGGAACCCGGCGCGCACGATCACGTCGAGAACCGATGACGGATCACTCTGAATGTCCGGAACCTGGATCGGCGTGCGCTGTTCCACAGCCCTGCCGATTGCCGTCTCGCCGAGGTGGATGTGACGATCCCTGATCGCGGCGATGCTCTCATCATCCATTCCATAGGTCGCGCGCAGTCGGAATTCCCGGCTGGCGTCGTCGAATACATAGATGGCGCCCGCCTCGGTGTTGGAGAGCTGTGTCGCTTTGGCGACGATGGTGGTCAGGACGGTCTCGAGATCGAGCGTTGAGTTTACCGCGTGGCTGACCTCGCCGAGCGCACGCAGCTCGCCGATCGACTGGCTGAGTTCGCGCGTGCGCGCCTGCACCTCATCGAACAGCCGCACGTTCTCGATCGCGATCACCGCCTGGTCGGCAAACGTCGTTACAAGCTCGGTCTGCTTGGTCGTAAATGGCTGAGGCGTCTTTCTTGTGATGGTCATGACGCCGATGCAGGTTCCCTCTCGGAGCAATGGGACACCGAGCATTGCACGGTAGCCGCCGAGCGATTGGGCTCCGTAAGCGTATTCCGGATCGGCGAGCACATCAGGAATGTGTACTACCCGGGACTCAAGTGCAACTCGTCCGGTGAGCGTCTCTCGACCAGGGGCGATGGGATGCTGCTTTGCATATATTTCCAGCTCTGGCGGCATTCCGTGGCGCGCCGCGATGCGATAGACATCGCCCTCACGAAGGAAGATGACGTTCTGCTCTGCCTCGCACAGTCGAGCGGCCGATTGGACGAGCGTATCGAGCACGGTTTGAAGATCGAAGGTCGAGCGGCTGATCACCTTGAGCACGTCGGCGGTGGCGGTCTGCTGCTGCAAGGATTCGTGTAGCTCGTTGAGCAGACGAGCATTCTCGATGGCGATGACGGCCTGTGCAGCAAAGTTTGTTACCAGCTCGATCTGCTTGTCTGTGAACGGCCGCGCTTGCAGGCTATAGATAAAAATGGCGCCGATGAGCGCGCTCTCCTTGAGCATCGGAACGCCAAGAATCGCCCTCGCACCAGCAGATTCAACCAATGCCACGATGCGGGGATTCTTCTCGACATAGCTCTGGTCCAACTTGAGGTCGGGAATGTGGAAGGTCTCCTTTGAATCGGCTAGGCGTGCGAGCGGCGTGTTCCGGAGCAGCACCGGATCAAGCAGCGGCTCTCGTCGATACCACTGACTGGCAGGACCATGTACTGCGACCGCGCGATAACTATCCCCTGGCGAAGGAACATGTTGCCGAACTTGGCGTCGCAGATGCGCGTCGCGTTCTCAAGCATCGTCTGGAACACCGGCTCCAGCTCGCCAGGCGAAGAGCTGATGACTCGCAGCACGTCGGCGCTGGCGGTCTGCTGCTGGAGGGATTCGCGCAGCTCATTGAGCAGTCGTGCGTTCTCGATGGCAATGACGGCTTGGGACGCAAAATTTTGCAATAGCTCGATCTGCTTGCTGGTGAACGGCCGCACCTCCTGACGATAAATGGCGATGGCACCAATCAGCTCGTTTTCCTTGAACATCGGCACGGCGACATACGACCGTGCTCCACCTAGCGTGACAGGTGGATGCTCCGGACATTCGGATGACATGTCGATGACATGGACACATTGGTTGGTGCGGAGCACTCGTTCTAACGGACCTCCAGCGATGGGCTGAAAAGCTCCGCGCCCTTCGTCAAACTTGGCGAGCGCACTCGGTATGCCAAGATGGGCCACGATGCGAACCGTATTTTGTTCGCACAAGAACATTTGGCCAAACTTAGCCTCGCAAATCTTGATTGAGTTTTGCAGCATTGCTCGGAACACAGGATCGAGAGCGCCGGGCGAGCCGGAGATGACACGCAGCACCTCGGATGTGGCGGTCTGCTGCTCCAGCGACTCAGAGAGATCATCCGTACGCTGGCGCAGCTCGTTAAGCAGCCTCGCATTCTCGATGGCGATCACGGCTTGTGCAGCGAAATTCTGCACCAGCGAAATTTGCTTATCTGAGAACGCGCGAACAACGCTGCGGTAGATTACGATGATGCCAATTGCCTTCTCGTCCGCGATCATCGGAACCATTAGGACCGTACGCAGCCCGCCAAGCTCGACTGCAGCGACCGTCGCACGGCCGCCGGCGGTGTAGCTTGAAGTTTGACTCATATCGGCAATCTGAACAGGCTTCTTCTGTTCCATTGCCTGGGCAGGAGCGCTATCAGGCGGCGGCCGCCATCGCCCCCGCTCGCGCCAAAACCGTGCATACTCCGGGCGCCCTCCGCGCATGGCTGCGACAGACAAGGTTTCCGCCTCGGCGCGCAACACATGTCCCATGTCGGCATCGCAGAGCCGCAGCGCATTCGCGAGGATGGTGTCGAAGACAGCTGTAAGCTCGCCTGGAGAGGACGATATTATGTCAAGTACCTCCGCCGTCGCCGCTCGCTCCTCGCGCGCTTCTTCAAGTTCGCGTGCTTGGCGCTTGAGTTTTTCTTGCAGATCGACAACGGTCACATGGTCGCGGCGCGCTGGTCTCGGGGCGCTGCTCGGCTTCGCCCTAGTGGTCTTGCGACGCCGTGTTTTCGCTGTTTTACGGCCTACGGTGCCATGCCGTCTCACCTAGCCCTCCTGTTCGGCCGGAGCGCCATATCCTAGCACAGCATCGAGCTGCGTTGTGCGTCCCTTGCTGGTGCTGGACTGCCCGGCCTGATATTGGCGAGCGGTGGCCTTCTCGGCTGGCGGCGACGGCGTCAGAAGACCGCCTGAGCAGGCTTAGGCGCTGTTGTGTAACGTATCGCAGGGTCTGGCAGGCCTGACCACGGCCGCGGCGCTTCGCCAGCACGGTTTCACGGTCGAGCTCGTCGGGCGGCGAGAGACCTGGCACGCTGTAGGGGCCGGCTTTCGGCCACGCTGCTCGCGCGCCGATGAGATGTTGGAATAACGCGCGCGGGTTCAGTTTGCTGCAATGCAGCGATGTCTCTTGTGGGTCACTTCCGGGCATTACCGCGCCGCAACGCAATGGCCGGTTGACCTCAATGAACGTGTTGCGTCCGCACGCTGCTACGCCGCACCCCTGAATAACGGACCCGATTGCTAGCCGGGATCACGCAGATTTTGGTTGCGACTTCCGTTGCGCCGCGTTAGAACAGAAAGGGAACAAGGAGCAGAGCCATGCCCCACACCAGCTCACCCCCCCCCTCCGCTCGCCTATCTGGGGTTATACATGAGGATGGATGCAACCATTTCGACCCTTTTTGCGCAAACGAAGCCATTTGCGCAAACGAACCCAATCGGAAAAACCCAATGAAAACTGTGCTCCAAGATGAACGAGAGAGCCGCCACAACCAGCGGGCGCAGATCCGCGCTCCCTCGCGCGATGTCCGGGGCGGAGGTCTTTCGGCGCGATTTGATCTCTACATCAAAGACGTGCCCGCCAACCCGGCATCAGCATTGGTTTCACTTGTAACTTATCGGCGCCGCGACGCCGTTACGCAGCGGGGGTTTGCATGCGCAAATGGCCAAGCGCCGCTGATTGGCGCCTCGATCTGCTGCCGCTGACCGTTGCTCGGCCGTCGAGGCGTAGACCGCGCGTCACATCGTAGCCTGCAGGCCGTCCTCGCCCTGCTGCCACTCGCCGGTTGCGAGCCGCTCGACCAGCACGACCGCCAGGAACATCAGAACCCCGAGCAGGCTCAGAACCAGGATCCCTGCAAACATCAGCTCGGTGTCGAGCGCGATGTTGGCGGAATTGATCACGTAGCCGAGCCCCTCGCCGGCGGCGACGAACTCGCCGACCACGGCCCCCACGATCGCCAGCGTGATCGAGATCTTGAAGGCGGCGAAGATGTAGGGAAGCGCCCAGGGCAGGCTGATCTTGACGAACTTCTCCCGGCCGCTGGCCCCGAGCGAGTCCATATATTGCAGCAGCTCCGGCTCGACCGAGCTCAGGCCCTTGGCCGTGTTGATGACGATCGGGAAGAACGCGATCAAGGCGGCGATCACCACCTTCGGCGTGAGCCCGAACCCGAACCAGATGAGGAAGAGCGGCGCGAACGCTACCTTCGGCAGCACCTGTGCGGTCACCAGAAAGGGGTAGGTCAGCTCGCGCACGGCGCGCGAATAGGAAATGCCGACGGCAAGAATAAATCCGGAGAGCACCGCAGCGACGAAGCCGAGCGTGATCGCTACGCAGGTCGGCCAGGTATTGACCAGCAGCAGCTCCCGCTGCTCCCAGATCTTGGCGAATATCAGCGAGGGAGCGGGCAAGATCACCGGCCGGGTATGCAGGAGCCGCACCGCCAGCTCCCAGAGGCCGAAGAAGGCGGCGAAGACCAGCGCCTGCCCTGCCAGCAAGGACGCGCGGCGCTTCAACATCGCGCAGGGCTTTCGATGTCTGCGCGACCCGCACGCAAGTGGCGGCGAATATGCTCCGTGATCTCGGCAAAGCGCGGCAGGCCGCGGATCGCCTCGGTGCGCGGTCGGGGGAACGGGACATCGATCGTCTCGATGATGCGGCCAGGCCGCGCCGACAGCACCAGGATTCGCTCCGACAGCAGCACCGCCTCGGGAATGCTGTGGGTGATGAAGACCACGGTGGTGTCGAGGCGCGACCACAGCCGCAGCAACTCGTCCTGCATGGCCTCGCGGGTGATCTCGTCGAGCGCGGCGAACGGCTCATCCATGAGCAGGATGCGCGGCTGGAACACCAGCGCGCGGGCAAGGGATACACGCTGTTGCATGCCGCCGGAGAGCTCGTGCGGACGGCGTTCCTCAAAGCCGCGCAGGCCCACGATATCCAGCCACCGGCGCGCCTCCCCTTGCCGCTCCTGCGGGCTCATCTCCTTGCGCGTGACCTCCATCGTGAGCATGACGTTGCCGAGCGCGGTGCGCCAGGGCAGCAGCATCGGCCGCTGGAACACGTAACCGATGTGCCCGGTCATCGCCGCCTCTCTCAGCGGCCGGCCGTCGAAGCACACCTCGCCCGCGCTCGGCGGCAAGACGCCGGAAAGCACCTTGAGGAGCGTCGTCTTGCCGCAACCGGAGGGCCCCACCACGGTGAGGAACGAGCGCGGCTCGATGAGGGCGCTGATGTGGTCCAACGCGAGCAAGGGCCCGTCGGGGGTGCGAAAGCGCACGGAGATATCTTGAATGTCGATCGCCGGGAGCGTGTTCACCGGTGGGCCCGCGTTTGCTGTCGCCGATGCGTCACGTAGACGCCATTACAAGGGGCGACCCATCGGGTCGCCCGCGCCACAGAATGCTCAAAGAGGGCGAGGCAATGCCTCGCCCCTACGAAGCACGGGACGCATGATGATGACAGAAGCGACAATGCGTTTGCTTGTCACAAGATGGATTTTCCAGCACAATAGGAGAAGAAAGAAATCCCCGCAACATCGCGCCTTTGCGCGACTTGCGCCGCCGTGCAGAGTGAAGAGGCAAAGCATGTCGAGCGATGAATTCGTACCCGATCGCGAGCGCGCAGCAGCAAGCGATGCCGAAATTCCGGTGATCGACATCGCGCCATTCGCGGCCGGAGGCAGCGGCAAGCGCGGTGTCGTCGAAGCGATCGCGCGTGCGTGCGAGGACGTCGGCTTTTTCGGCATTGTGGGTCACGGCGTGGACGACGCGTTGATTGCGGCAATCTATCGCGAGGGCCGCGCTTTCTTCGCGCTGCCGCGCGAGGAGAAGATGGAGGTCGGTCGTCCCGCCCCCGGAGTGAGCCGCGGCTACAACAGCCTTTCCGATCAGAGCCTGGGCAACACGCTCGCCAGCGACGTGCCGCCCGACCTGCAGGAAAGCTTCGCTATCGGCCCGCTCGATCCGGGCAAGGGCCCCCACTGGACCGCCGGGTATGGGCCGATCCATTTCCATCCCAATCTGTGGCCGCATCGTCCTGCCGGCTTTCGCGCGGCGGTCACCGCCTACTGGCAGACGATGGAGGGGCTGGCTGGGCGACTCGCACGCATGTTTGCGCTGGCGCTTGATCTTCCCGAAGACTTCTTCGCCGACAAGATCGACCGCCACGTCAGCACCATGCGGCTCAATTTCTATCCGGCGCAGCCGTTCGCGCCGCTGCCGGGACAGATCCGGGCGGGTGCGCATTCCGATTACGGCGGGTTCACCATCCTGCGCACCGAGGAGGCGCCGGGTGGGCTTCAGGTCGTGCGCCGCGGCGGCAGCTGGATCGACGTGCCGAACATTCCCAACGGCTTCGTGGTCAATATCGGCGACATGCTGATGCGCTGGACCAACGACCGCTGGGTCTCGACCCTCCATCGCGTGGTCAACCCGCCGGAAGCGGTGCGAGCAAACACGACCCGCATGTCGGTGGCCTTTTTCCAGGTGCCGAACTACGACGCGGAGGTGCGATGTCTCGAGAGCTGCACCGGTCCGGGCAACCCGCCGCGCTACGCGCCTACGACCGCGGGGGCGCATTGGCGCGCCAAGATTCTGGCGGCGCGCGGTGTGCGCACGGAGCCTGCAGCGGAGCAGCAGGCCGCCGTTGCTTGAGCAGGCGAGATCAAACAGTGTAGCCCGGATGAGCGAAGCGATAATCCGGGGCGCGGGCGGCAATGCGCGACCCGCAAATCGCTGCGCTCACGCGGGCTGCTACGTCATGAAACCGAGGTGTGAGATGAAGAGAGCACGAATTGTTCTTCAGGCGGCGGCTCTTGCGGTAGGGATAGCAGCGCTCACAAGCCCGGTGAAAGCACAAGACAAAGTGGGGCTGCGGCTCGATTGGGTTTTCGGCAGCGAGCATTCCGGCATCTGGGTCGCCCAGGAGAAGGGATTCTTCAAGGACGAGAACCTGGACGTCCACATTCTCCCCGGCGAGGGATCGAGCGTAACGGTCAAGCTGGTCGGCACCGGCGATGTCGATTTCGGCTATGCCACCGCCGATCAGGCCATGCTCGCCTATTCGCGCGCGCTGCCGGTGGTCACGACGGCAGTCATCCTGCAGAGCAGCCCGACCGCGATCGTGTTCCCCAAAAGCACGGGGATCAAGAAGCTCACCGACCTCTACGGCAAGCGGCTGGGGCTGCAGCTCAAGAGCGCGGTTGAGCGACAGTGGCAGGTCGTGGCGAAGATAAACCACATCGATACCAGCAAGATCATCCAGGTTCCCGCCGATCTCGCGGTCGCGCAGCTGATCATTGCGGGGCGCATCGATGCCGGCGTCGCCTTCTTCTTCAACGACGGGATCCGTCCCATTGCCGAGGGAATCGACATGGATTGGATCCTGTTCCGCGACGTCGGGCTCCCCATGTACAGCTCCAGCCTGATCGTGAACGCAGCCACCATCGAGAAGAAGCCGGACTTGGTGGCGCGTTTCACCCGTGCGTTCGTGCGCGGCTGGGAGTATGCCAAGGCCCACCCGGACGAGGCGTTTGCGCTCACGATCAAGGCGCAGCCCACGCTCGACAACAAATACAACAAGCTCAAGCTGCCGGCGGTGCTGAGCCTGCTCGACAGCCCGGATGCGCAAAAGAACGGGATCGGCCATTCCGATCGCGCCGGATGGGAGTCGCTGCAGAAGGCGCTGATCGATGTCGACCTGCTCAAGGAGCCGGTAGACCTCGACAAGGTCTACACCAACAAGTTCCTGCCGCATCCAAAGTCGTAGGCGAGTGACGGATGGCAGATCCGGTGTCCAGCTTCGCTACCCGGTTGGCGTACGGCGCCACCCAGTTCCCGCGCGTGGCATGGTACCTCGGCCATGACGCCATCATGCGGCGGCTGTCGCAGGGTCAATCCCGCAGTAGCCAGGGTCAACCGCGGTCACAGGCGCCCGACTCCGACAAGCGGCTGTACGCAGAGATGGCGAAGGTCTTTCGCCGGGACATCGCCAATGTGGAAGCCGGCATCTATCCGCTGCCCGCCGATCACGACGGCTCGTGGCCCATCCTGCTCAACCGTTCGCGATTGTTTTTTACCGACCTGCCGGCCATCAATCGCAGGCGCGAGAGGCGCGGGTATCGCGACGTGCGCAGCGCAGACCTGCGCGGCAGGCGGCCGGATTATTATCTGCAGAATTTTCATTTTCAGACCGGCGGCTGGATGACGCGGGACTCCGCCCGGCGCTACGACACCCAGGTGGAGGTGCTGTTCAAAGGCACTGCCAACGCGATCCGGCGGCAGGCACTGCCGGCGCTGCATGAGCTCTTCGCCGGCCGCGACCAGCGCCGCCTCCAGTTTCTCGACGTTGGCTGCGGCACTGGGCGCTTCCTCGATTTCGTCAAGCAGGCATGGCCGCGCCTTCCGGCCGTCGGACTGGATCTGTCTGAGGCCTACATTGCCGAGGCACGGCAGCACTTGCGGCGCTGGGGCTGGCTCCATCTCCTGGTCGCGAACGCCGAATCAATTCCCTGCGCCACCGAGAGCCAGGACGCCGTTGCCAGCATTTTCATGTTTCATGAGCTGCCCCCCAAGGTGCGTCGCGGGATCTTTCGCGAGTTTGCGCGCGTGCTCAAGCGCGGTGGCCGCCTTGTCATCGTGGATTCGCTGCAGACCGGCGATCGACCGGACTACGACGGCATGCTCGAACGCTTTCCGCAGAATTTTCACGAGCCTTACTACACCAGTTATTTGCGTGAGGACTTCGACGCGCTTGCAAAGGCATGCGGCCTCGCTCCTCGCCCCAATGCCAAGGTCTTCATTTCCAAGGTGATGGTCTTCGACAAGCCATGAGCTTGCCTCGCATCGAGCAGTGGCTCACCTTGGTCGCGCATGATTCGGATCGACCATGGGATCAGCATCGACGAGCGGGAGGTGGAAGAACGATTCATCCGCGCCTCGGGGCCGGGCGGGCAGAATGTCAACAAGCTCGCAACGGCGGTGCAGCTGCGCTTCGATGTACGTCGATCGCCGAATCTCCCTGAGGACGTGCGCACGCGACTCGAACGGCTCGCCGGCCGGCGATTGACGCGCGAGGGCGTGCTGGTGATCGCCGCGCAGCGCCACCGCACCCAGGAACGCAACCGCCAGGATGCGCTCGACCGCCTGATCGCGCTGATCCAACGAGCGGCGGTGGCGCCTGTGCCTCGCCGGCCCACCAAGCCGACTGCAGGGGGGCGCGAGCGCAGACTGCAATCGAAGAAGCACCGGGGCTCCATCAAAGGTCTGCGTCAGGGACGGCCCGAATTGGAGTAGGCGGGTTAGTGGCCGATCTCGCCCAGAGATCGACCACGTAACCCGCCGCGTCTCGGCGGATTACGGCGCAAGCGCCTAAACTAATCCGCCCTACCTACCCTGCGAATCGCCAACTTCCGGTATACTGCGCAGGACAATCCGACCTCTTGCCCAATGCCCGTTCGCCAACTCTCGGAAAGCGTCGCGAACCGCATCGCCGCCGGCGAGGTGGTGGAGCGGCCTGCAAGCGTGGTCAAGGAGCTCATCGAGAACGCGCTCGACGCGGGCGGCTCGCGCATCGACGTTCTCACCGACGGCGGAGGGCGTCGTCTGATCCAGGTTGCCGACGACGGCAGCGGAATGACCGCGGCCGATCTTGCGCTCGCGGTCGAGCGCCACGCCACATCCAAGCTTCCCGAGGACGATCTCCTCGACATTCGCACATTGGGCTTTCGCGGCGAGGCATTGCCCTCGATCGGCGCGGTGGCACGGCTTGCGATCACAACCCGCCATGCGGATGAGCTGCATGCCTGGGCGATCAGCGTCGACGGTGGAAGAAAATCCGAGCTCAAGCCCGCGGCGCTGGGGCAAGGCACCAAGGTCGAGGTGCGCGATCTCTTCTTCGCCACCCCGGCCCGCCTCAAGTTCCTCCGCAGCGACCGCAGCGAGGGCGAGGCCATTCGCGAAGTCGTCCGCCGCCTCGGCATGAGCCGGCCGGACGTTGCCTTCACCCTTGCGGGCGAAGAACGCGCGCCCGTCACTTGGTCCGCTCGGCTGCCCGGTCCGGCCGGGCGGCTCGCACGCCTTGCCGATATTCTGGGGCCTGAGTTCCGCGCCAATGCGGTCAAGGTCGGCGGCGCGAGCGAGAAGCTTGCGGTCGAGGGTTTCGCTGCGCTGCCGACCCACAGCCGTGCCAACTCACTCGGACAATATCTTTTCGTGAATAGCCGCCCCGTACGCGACAAGCTCCTCATGGGCGTGGTGCGCGCCGCCTACGCCGATTATCTGCCGCGCGACCGGCACCCCGTCGTCGCGCTCTTCGTCACCGTATATCCGCGCGAGGTGGACGTGAACGTGCACCCCGCCAAGGCGGAAGTGCGCTTTCGCGATGCGGGACTGGTGCGCAGTTTCCTGTTTCGCGCGCTGCAGGAGGCGCTGCAGCGGGAAGGCCGGCGCGCGGCCACGAGCGGCGGCGCCGCCGCGGTCGCCGCGCTTCGGCCCGACAATATGACACCGCGCAGCGGATGGGATTGGCGGCGCTCGCCCGCGTGGCCGCTGGAGCGCGAAGGTTTATCAGGCCTGCGGTTGGAGGCCTCGCCCGTCGGGCTGGCGGAGCCCGCACAAGCCGCCTTCGACGCGGGCGATCCGTCCGCCGACCTGCGAACCGATGCAATCGAGCGCGTGGCCGACCTGATAGAGCGGCCTCTCGGTGCTGCGCGGGCACAAGTGCATGAAACCTACATCGTGACCCAGACCCGCGACGGGCTCGTCATTGTCGATCAGCACGCCGCGCATGAGCGGATCGTATACGAGCGGCTCAAAGCAGCGCTGGCGCAGTCCGGCGTGGCGCGGCAGATCCTGCTCATTCCGGAAATCGTGGAGCTCGACGAGGTTTCCGTCGAGCGGCTGCTCGTACGCGCGCCCGAGCTTCTGCGTTACGGGCTAGCGATCGAACCGTTCGGGCCGGGCGCGGTTGCGGTGCGCGAGACCCCATCGCTGCTTGGAGAGATCGATGCGCGCGCGCTCCTGCGCGATCTTGCCGAGCATATGGAGGAATGGGACGACGCGCTGCCGTTGGAGCGCCGCCTCATGCACGTGGCCGCGACCATGGCCTGCCATGGCTCGGTGCGCGCCGGACGCCGGCTCAAGGCCGAGGAGATGAATGCGCTGTTGCGTGAGATGGAAGCAACGGCCAATTCCGGCCAATGCAACCACGGCCGCCCCACCTACGTGGAGCTCAAGCTCGGCGACATCGAGCGTCTATTCGGGCGGCGGTGAAGCAACGGGGCATGCATCCTGTGCGTGGCTCCCCGGGAATGGACTCGAACCACCGCTGTGGCGCATCTTCAGCAGAGCGCAGGCGCTCGCAGGCGTGCTCACCTCGCGCTGAGCTTACCATATTCTCGGTCGTCATCGTCCGCGTATGCGGACGATCCAGTAACCACTGAACATCCGGTTTGGGATGCCTTGCTCTCGACCTGCCACGGTCGAGATTACTGAATGCCCCGCATCAAGCGGGGCATGACAACCGAGAGGTTGACCTTATTGCTTCCAGACCTTGAAGGCCTCGGCGAAGACACGCTCGCCCGGTGTGCCTTTTTCCATAGCCAGAATAGCCCTGCGATTGTTGTTGTAGACCACCGGGATATCGAACCAGGCGCGGTCCTTGAGCAGCTGAAGATTACGCTCCCTGTCGGCCTCGACGCTGGAAAGCCCGATCAGGAAGAATCCGCTCGTCACCTTCACTGCAAGTCCCGCAAGCGGCGTGCCGCGCGTTTGTTCCGCCTGCTTCATCAGAATGCCCGGAACGTTGGAAATCCCGCCGGCAGGAAACTCCGCCGGCAGCTTGAAGATGATCTCCACTGTATGGCTCGCCGGCAGGGACTTGTCGGTGTTGCGGCGCAGCGACCAGGTCATGGCAAGCTTGCGCTCCGGCACTTCAACGTCCGCCCGGATCGCCAATTCCGGCGGCTGCCCAGGCCCCGGGGTCACCGTCTCCGTCCGCCAGATGGCGGAGCCGACGAAGCGTTTGCCATTTGGATCGGAAGGGTCCTCCTCATAGAGGACTACCTTCTGCGCGACTGCGGCACCTGCCTGCGCCCCCGGTGAAGGGGCGGAAGCGGATTGCGTGCCGGGCTCGATTCGGTCGGTGATCTTTGACCGTGACGCGGCAATCGGCGTCTCGCGCGCGGTCTCGGCCGGCGGCGACCGCATGCCACGATAGAACTGGACCATATTCGGCCACTGCCAAGCCAGGACGCCCAGAACGGCCAGAGCCACCGCGCCGGCCGACATGCCTCTGAGCAACTCACGACTGGGACGCCATGCCAGCCATTCCCGGGCGCTCGCCGCCATTTGCGCGAGTCGGGACTCCTCCTCGGGAGGAGGCGGAATGTGCCGGGGCATTCCGGAGACCGGATGGGCATCGTCCAACACAAATGATGATTCCAGCATCGGCTCAGAAAAATCATTTAGCGAGTAGGATTCTTGCTCCGGATCGAATGCGTCCTTTGCCGGCGCCTCGGGCTCGGGCATCCGTAGCTCGCTGCGACGGACTGGGAGACGGTCCGGTGCTGGGGCACGATCCTGCGCACGATCGAAAGTGCGCTCCTGCACCCGCTCTTCTCCACGCTCCTGAAAGCGCTCCTCGTTGCGGCCCCGGAACCGCTGTGCACGATCGAGGTCGACAATCGGGGGCGGAGGATAAGGCTCGCGCGGCCGATTCTCCGCTGGTGGAAACGCCTCCGGCATGTCGTTGATGCGGGGCAGGACGTTGCCCAATTCTTCCCCGGTGCGGGCCATGGGCGGCCGTTCACCGGCGGGGCGACGCAGCGCAAGAGGCACCGTCGGTGCACGGTTCTCAGGCGGCAGTGGATGCTCGGGGAGATCGAGGTCAGGCTGCCGCTTTTCCGCTGTCGCCGCCCGGGGCTGGACCGGCGAAGATGCGACCGGCTTCAACGAGGGCAGTGGGCCCCGGGGTCGCCGTGCTGCGTCAAGCCGCGCTTCCTGCGACGGCTCTGCGGGAGGAGCCACAGGGCGACGCAGCGGCGTAGAATTCTCCCGCACCTCCTCCGGGGGGTGCGGTTCCATCGGCCGAATTCTCGGCGGCGGTGGCTGGCGCGCGCTGTCGGTGAACTTGCGAGCAGACTCCGCCTCCACCTTGCGGATCGACTCCTCAAGCGCGAGACGTTCGCGAGTGATGTCGGACTCGTTCAGTGCCGGCGTGACACTGCGAAGCTGCGCCAGCAAAGCGCCGCGCGCGCGGTCATACAATGCCCGGCGGTTCTCGCCGTTGTTCTTCTCGAGGCCGGCGACGGCGCGTGCAATCAGGGGATAGTAGTCGGCCATTGAAGTTGAGCTCATTCCCTCACAAGGTGAAACAGTGCGTTACTCTTAGCTCTCGAACGGGTTGTGCATCAGTATGGTGTCCTCGCGCTCGGGGCTGGTTGACAGCAGAGCGACCGGGCAGCCGACCAATTCCTCGATATGACGCACGTATTTGATAGCCTGCGCCGGGAGTTCCGCCCAGGACCGCGCCCCCGCCGTTTTCGATTGCCAGCCTTCAAATGATTCATAGACCGGCTCGACCTCGGCCTGCGCGCGCTCGCTGGCAGGAAGATAATCAATCCGCCGCCCATCGAGCTGATATGCCACACAAACCTTCAGCTCCGCTAAACCATCCAGAACATCGAGCTTGGTTAAGGCCAAGCCGTCGATTCCGCTGCTGCGAGCCGTCTGGCGGACAAGGACCGCATCAAACCAGCCGCAACGGCGGGGGCGTCCGGTGACAGTACCGAATTCACGGCCACGCTCGCCGATCAGACAGCCCACGTCGTTTCGCTGCTCGGTCGGAAATGGCCCCTCACCTACCCTCGTCGTGTAGGCCTTGCAGATGCCAAGCACATAATCGATGGCCGCCGGCCCCAGCCCCGAACCGGTCGCCGCCTGTGCCGCTACCGTATTCGAAGAGGTGACAAAGGGATACGTCCCATGATCAACGTCGAGCAAGGCTCCTTGGGCTCCCTCAAACAGAATGCGCTTGCCCTCACGCCGTTTTCTATCGAGCAATGACCATACCGAATCCACATAAGGCAACACGCGCGGCGCAACGCTCGCCAAATGCTCGTACACCTCTTCACGGCCCACTGGCGCAAGCCCCATCCCCTTCCGTAGCGCGTTGTGGTGGGCGAGAAGGCGGTCGATCTTGCGCGCCAGTGCCGGCGGATCGGCCAAATCCATGATCCGGATCGCGCGCCTGCCCACCTTGTCCTCATACGCGGGGCCAATTCCGCGGCGCGTGGTGCCGACGCGCGTCATTGCGTCGCCGGATTCGCGCAAAACATCGAGCTCCTGATGGAGCGGCAAGATCAAAGTCGCGTTCTCCGCTACACGCAGGCTTTCCGGGGTGACATCGATGCCCTGTCCCTTGAGCCTGTCGATTTCTTCGAGCAGAGCGTGCGGGTCAATTACGACGCCGTTGCCAATCACCGAGAGCTTCCCACGTCGCACCACTCCCGAAGGCAGCAGTGATAGTTTGTAGGTGACTCCGCCGATAACCAGCGTATGTCCCGCATTGTGTCCGCCCTGAAAGCGGACGACGATGTCGGCCTGCTCGGAGAGCCAGTCGACGATCTTGCCTTTGCCCTCGTCGCCCCATTGCGAACCAACCACGACCACATTGGCCATGAGGTCTCTTTCCTCCGCGCGGCCGAGGTCAGGATAGTATCGAAGCTACAAAGGCTTACCCCAAAAGCGGCCCTCTACCAGATAAAGGATGCGTCCCGATCAGGCAAGTCACCGAAGGCGCAACGCGAATGCATCAACGCGAGCAAAATGCCTGATTTTGACGGTCCCCTCGCCCATCCTCACATAACCCCCCGCTAACCACATCGGATGATTTCGCTCTCTGCAAGGCCGCCCGGCGGCAGAATTGCGGCAATGACGGCCCTGCAAGCGACTCGCGCGGGAGCCGGCCACATTATCTTTGGGCGCTATTGCAGCTGAGGTGGCTGCGTGACGATCGATCTCAAATCGACCCCCGCCATTTTGAGCTTGGCAATATCGGGACGGGATCGGCCCAGGCCCGGCATTCGAGCACAGGCCTGCTCCATCGCTTCGGCCGCATCCAACAGCGCGCAATCGCCGCGGAATCGGCCGATCATTTGCAATCCGAACGGCATGCCGTGCTCATCGGTGCCGCACGGCAATGAAAGTGCGGGATTGGTGGCGAGCGTGATGAAATAGGTCAGTGCGAGCCAGTGATAATAGTTGCGCAGTTTCCTGCCTTCGAGCTCGTCCAGATAAAGCTGCGTCCACGGAAAGGGCGAAACCGGCGTTGTCGGGGACAGTACCGCATCATAGTCGCGGAAGGTGGTCTGGAAGCGTCTAAAAATCCGGGTTTGCTCGGCGTGCGCCCAGGCCACATCGGAAAGCGACATGCGGGCGCCGATCTCGTAGTTGGCGCGCACATTGGGTCCGAGCGAATTCGGATCTTTCTGATAAATGGCCTGATAACGCTCTACAAAGTTCTGCGCGCGGATCACATCAAAGCAGCGATCGGCCTCGCCGAAGTCGAACTTGACCTCTTCACAGCAGCGGAAGAGCGGCCGCAGGGCGGCAATGCGCTGCCTGAACACTGTGCGGATTTCCGGATCCAGCAGGCACTGGCCAAAGTCCTCGGTCCAGGCCATTCGTAATGTTCCGAGATCGACAGGAGCTGCGATGGCAATGGATTTTGCGTCGAGCGGGAATCCCAGCGGCTCGCGATCATCCATTCCCACCTGCGCAGCGAAGAGAAGGCGCGTATCGGCAACGCTGCGTCCCATTGGGCCCAAGACGGAGAGAGGGCTCCAGCCGAGCGCGCGACCGTCCATCGGCACAGCGCCAGGCGACGGGCGAAAGCCCACGACGCCGCAGATCGCGGCCGGGATCCGCAGCGATCCTCCGGTATCGGAGCCGGTGCACACTGGCAGCATGTCGCACGCCAGCGCCGCTGCGGAGCCGCCGGACGAACCGCCGGCATTAAGGCGCGGGTCGAACGGGTTTCCGGTCGCGCCCCAGACGACATTGCGCGTGTTCGCGCCGGCACCAAACTCCGGCACATTGGTCTTTGCGACGATGATCGCACCTGCCGCGCGCACGCGAGCGACCATGGCTGCATCCTGCGCGGGAATGAAGCTGCGATAAAGCGGCGAGCCGTAGGTGGTAAGCAGCCCGGCGGTCTCGTGCAGATCCTTGATGCCGGTCGGCAAGCCATGCAACCTCCCCAGTCGCTCGCCGTTGCGGGCGTCGGCTTCCGCAAGCAGGGCCAGCTTGCGCGCATGCTCAAAATCGGTTGCCGCGATTGCGTTGACTGCAGGATTGAGGCTCTCGATCCGCGCAATCGAGGCTTCCATAAGCTCGACCGGAGAGATTTCCTTGGTGCCGATCCGCCGTCGCAACTCGACAGTGGAAAGGGCCAATAGCTCTTCTGGTGCCCTCATGCGGTCAAGTTCGATTAAGCGACTTTCTGCGGGTGCATGGCAAGATCAAAACGGCCGCTGCCTCTTCTGGCGCGCCTTGTGATCCGAGGCAGGCGTTGCCGGGGGTCATTCGCGCCCGTCGCGGCCAAGATCGAAAGTAAAGAATCCCTCGGGATTTTGCGGGCGCTCCAGCACCTCGGGATGGCGGAGCGTGCGGACTGTGTCGTTGTATCCGGCTCGCCAATGCGCATGCATGCTCCCGCGCGAGAACTCGTAATCCTTGGAATCGCCCTCGTATTCCTGGGCCCGATAGATCAAATGCACAAGATTGTGGACCTTGCGGACGCTGGCAGACTGGAGGATCTCGAATTCAGGCCCGGTGCGTAATTCAGGCGGAAGTTTTTCCAGAAGGATGGCCAGCGTATTGCGCATCTGCTGCAACTGCCGTACTCGATCCGAGTTGGCGCGGGTTCTGCTCGAATACACGATCTCTTTGTGCCGAGTCTGCACCTGCGCCATCGTTCTGGGAACATCGCCGCGCGCGTCCCAGAGATCAACCTGGAAAGCCAGAGTATCTCGCCGGGGCCCAGCGTCCATCACCCATTGCAGCGGCGTATTCGACACAAGACCCCCGTCCCAATAATACTCTCCCTCGATCTCCACTGCGGGGAAGCCCGGCGGCAACGCACCGCTTGCCAGCACGTGCTCCGGCCGGATGGTATGCGTGGTGGTGTCAAAATAGACGAAATTGCCGGTGCGTATATTGACGGAGCCGACACTCAACCGCATCTCGCCGGCGTTGATGCGATCGAAATCGACCAGCCGCTCGAGCGTCTGGCGCAGCGGAGCCGTATCGTAGTAGCTTGTAGCGGAAGGCGTTCCCGCCGGCGCCAACCATGGGACCGAGAGGCGCGGGGTGAAAAAGCCCGGTGCACCGGAGGTGAGCGCAAACGCGGCACTCATCTCATTCATGTAGCTGCGGACCAGATCTCCGTTCGCAACAAACTGGTTTGGATTTTGTCGGGCCCCATGCCAAAATGGTGTTGTGACGCTTTCCCAGAATTCCCGCAGCTTGCCGACGCGCTCCTGCGGCGCGTTTCCGGCGATGAGAGCGGTATTGACCGCGCCGATGGAGATTCCTGCAACCCAATCAGGGTGGAGATCGGCCTCAGCCAGCGCTTCATAGACTCCTGCCTGGTAAGCACCAAGCGCGCCTCCGCCTTGTAGCACCAGCGCAATCTGCTCGAATGGCGGACGGGGCCGGGCACGATGCGTCTTGTTCTGCCGTTGCGCTTCCACAGTAGACATGATGTCGCTTTCTCGCCTCCTGATTTTACCGCGTGTGCGCCCGGCCGAGCCCCGTCACCGGGGCGGTTTCACTATCGAGCATGATACCGGGGTTATGCCCAGGGCGCACCACTGCGACGCCTTCCCTTCGGTTGATTTGCGGCAAATGTGCTCTAACCTTTGCTGAGTGATTCGCGCGGCCGCCTCTCCTCATTGCGAATTGCCCGGAGAGGGGTTCCGGTTTGCGATCCAGGCACACGCGGGCCCAGAGCGGCGCGTACCGTCGCGTAGCAGTATTGGCACGTTTGTTGCTTAGCTGCGCGTAATCAAAAATGTCGTCATCGCCACGCGTCAGCACGGCAGGTTTCGACTGCAGCATGGAGGCTGGAGATGCTCAATCTCGCCCGCATTTCGGTTCCATTCCTGGTCGCAGTAAGGAGCTCGGCAATCACTGCGCTTGTTGCTCCTTGCAATATCACCGCGCAGGAACGGCATCATCCTCCGCAGGACATGGAGCTGCATGAGAAATTCTATTCTACCTGGTTCATGCCTGACCAACCCAGCAAGTCGTGCTGCAATACTGCCGACTGTTATCCCACTCAGGTGAAGTATCACGATGGTCAATGGTGGGCACTGCGACGGGAAGATCGAAAATACATACCCATCCCGTGGCAGAAAGTTGAGATCAACCGCAACAATCCCGATGGTCGCAATCATTTGTGTGCGCCGCCGCCGTCGTCACACTATGCTCCCGACACCGTATTCTGTTTCGCCCTTGGAGGCGGCATATGACCGCGGGATTTGCGCCGAGTCCTTTCGCGCCGAGGGGACCACCAGCCTGTACGTTGAACGCAACTGCGATGCGCTTTCCCTCCGGCCAGAACTGGCTCGAATCCACCATCGGCATCCCTCAAAATTTCAGGAGCCTCGCCTGCTGCACCTGCGGCAGTGCCCGAACCGACGCAAGCACGTGCGATGGCAGTTCCCCGTCGATCTCGATCAATGCGATCGCGTTTCCCCCCGGGGCATCGCGCCCGACGTGAAAGGTGGCAATATTGATGCCGGCGTCCCCCAAGGTGGAAGAGAAGCGTCCGATGAATCCCGGCTTGTCCAGATTGGTGATGTAGATCATCGATGGACCGAAGCCCGCATCCATGCGGATGCCGTTGATATTGACGATCCGCGGCTTACCGTCGGCAAAGACGGTGCCCGACACGCAGCGCGACTGGCGCTCCGTTACAACATCCACGGTGATCAGACTTTCGTAGTCGTGAGCAACCGCGCGTGTCATCTCCTCGACCACGATCCCGCGCTCCTTCGCAATCCCGGGCGCGGACACCACATTGACCTCCTGCAGCATGGGCCGCAGCAGCCCTGCAATGGCGGCGGAAGTGAGCGCCTTGGTGTTCATGCCCGCCACAACACCTTCATATGAAAGCCGGACAGCCTTGATCCCGGACTGCGTCAATTGCCCGGCAAAAGAGCCGAGCTTTTCCGCAAGCTCTATGAAGGGCCGCAACCGAGGCGCCTCTTCGGCGCTGATGGAAGGAAAATTAACCGCATTCGAGATTGCGCCGCGCAAAAGGTAGTCCGACATCTGCTCTGCGATCTGCAAAGCGACGTTCTCCTGCGCTTCGGTTGTCGCGGCACCAAGATGCGGCGTGCACACCACATTGGGATGTCCGAACAGCGCGTTCTCCGTGGCCGGCTCCTCGGTGAACACGTCCAGGGCAGCGCCAGCGACATGGCCGCGATCAAGCGCAGCGCGCAATGCCACTTCGTCGACCAGCCCGCCGCGAGCACAATTGACGATGCGCACTCCTTTCTTCATGGCGGCGAGCGCCTTTGCATCAATGATGTTCTTCGTCTTGTCCGTAAGCGGGGTGTGCAGCGTAATAAAATCGGCGCGATGAAGGAGCTCCTCGAAGGTGACCTTTTCGACGCCAAGGTCCTGCGCGTGCTCGGGCGCAAGGAAGGGATCATAGGCGATCACCTTCATCTTCAGGCCAATCGCGCGGTTGGCTACGATCGATCCGATATTGCCGCAACCGACGATGCCGAGCGTTTTGCTGGTAATCTCCACCCCCATGAACCGGTTCTTCTCCCATTTGCCGGCCTGGGTGGAGGCGTCGGCCTGGGGGATTTGGCGTGCCAGCGCCAGCATCAGCGTGATCGCGTGCTCGGCGGTCGTGATCGAATTGCCGAACGGGGTATTCATCACAATGATGCCCCGCGCGGTTGCAGCCGGAATATCGACGTTGTCGACCCCGATACCTGCCCGTCCGATCACCTTGAGGTTCTTGGCTTTGGCAAGCACGGCCGGTGTCACTTTGGTGGCCGAGCGAATAGCCAGCCCGTCGAAGTCAGCGATCACATTCGCAAGCTTTTCCTTATCGGCCCCGAGCTTGGGTTGAAAATCGACGTCGATGCCATGATCCTTGAATATTTGCACCGATGCGGGAGAGAGCGCATCAGATATGAGAATTTTCGATGCCATAGCGGGCCTCAATCTTGGTGCATCTTGTTGTCACGCAGCCGCCGGTCGCAAGCGAATGGATTGGCGACAACCATCGCAAACCGTTGCGATCGGCGACGGTTAGCACGCCGGCTTCGACTCAAGCATGGTCTGAAATCTCAGGCCGCCCGGGCGAGCGCATCTTTGCTGCTGGCAAAGGCCCAATCGAGCCAGGCGGTCAGCGCCTCGAGGTCGGCGCGTTCCACGGTCGAGCCACACCAGATCCGCAAGCCCGCCGGTGCGTCGCGGTGAACATCGATATCGTGGGCAACACCTTCCTTCTCCAGCGCCGCGGCTATGCCTTTGACGAAAGCTGCCTGAGCCTCTGCAGACAGTATCACCACCTGAGGATCCACGACCTTCAGGCAAACGGAAGTGTTCGAGCGGACCGCAGGGTCCTTGGCGAGAAACTCGATCCACGGAGCCGACTTTACCCAATCAGCAATAACCTTGGCGTTGGCATCGGCACGGGCAATGAGCGCCTTGAGGCCTCCGATCGATTTTGCCCAGTTAAGCGCATCGAGATAGTCCTCGACGCACAACATGGACGGGGTATTGATGGTCTCTCCTTCGAAGATGCCTGGATTGAGCTTGCCGGCCTTCGTCAGTCTGAACACCTTCGGCAACGGCCAGGGTGGAGCATGCCGTTCCAAACGCTCCACCGCGCGCGGCGACAGGATCAGCATGCCGTGCGCGGCCTCGCCGCCGAGCACTTTCTGCCAAGAAAATGTGACCACATCGAGCTTTCGCCAATCGAGTACCTGAGCGAAGCAGGCCGAGGTGGCGTCGCAGATGGAAAGACCCTGACGATCGGCGGCAATCCAATCACCGTTGGGCACCCGCACGCCCGAGGTCGTGCCGTTCCAGGTGAAGACCACATCTGATGCCGGGTCGACCTTGGCGAGATCAGGAAGCTCGCCATAAGGCGCCTTTAGCACAGTTACCGCCTGAAGCTTGAGCTCCTTGGCAGCATCGTTGACCCAGCCTTCTCCGAACGACTCCCAAGCCAGCATGGTTACAGGTCTCGGGCCGAGCAGCGACCACAGCGCCATCTCGACCGCTCCGGTATCGGAGGCTGGCACGATGCCAATTCGGTACTCCGGCGGCACTTCCAGGACTTCGCGCGTAAGGTCGATGGCGCGCTTGAGCTTTGCTTTGCCGAGCTTCGAGCGGTGCGAGCGCCCGAGGGCCGCATCCGTAAGCGCTGACAGGCTCCACCCCGGACGCTTCGCACAAGGGCCGGAAGAGAAATGCGGCACTGCCGGTCGCATCAGGGGCTTGGCGATGGCCATGATCTACTCATCTCGATAGCGCCTGCGTCGAGTTCGGACATGCGAGCTCGGCCGCTTTGAGTTGTGCCGTCTGCAAGCGAAGTTACGCCCAATCCGGGCGCCGCATGCGAGGCTTGCAGCAGACGGGGCTTAAGGAGGGCGCGCCCCGAGGTCAAGATCGCGGAAGGTCAGAACTTGAACCCGGCGCCCAAGCGGGCGGTTTGGGTGATCGCGGTAATATTCGAGATGGGCGAGAACGCTATCGCCTCGTATTTGCCGCGCAGGAACACGTGGGGCATGACCATAACCTCGAGCCCGCCGCCGGCCGCCCAGCCATCTATCAACGCGTGTGATCTATTATCGCTTTCGCCGAAGGAATTACTTTTTAACCGCGAATATTAACCATTGAGCTTAAGCGCCGTCCATCATTGGTCGTGAAGCTTGCCGATGTGATGCTGCGCATAAAGCTCAAGCCCCAGCTTGGCGACGAGATCCAGCTGAGTCTCGAGAAAATCAATGTGCTCTTCCTCGTTGTGCATCAGTTCCTCGAACAGGTCACGGGTGACGTAATCCTTGACCCCGTGACAATGGGTTGCCGCCTCCTCGTACAGCGCGCGCGCCGACATTTCCGCTGCCAGATCGCAATCGAGCACCTCGCGTACATTCTGTCCGATATGGAGAGGATCGAGCACCTGCAAATTGGGGAAGCCGTCGAGGAAGATGATGCGCTGGATCAGCTTGTCCGCGTGCTGCATCTCTTCGATCGATTCCTTGCGCCATTGCTTGGCCAAATCCCGGTAGCCCCAGTTGTCCAACAGCCGGTAATGCAGCCAGTATTGGTTGATCGCGGTCAACTCATGCCGCACTCCCCGATTGAGATACTCGATGACCCTGGCATCGCCTCGCATGCTTTGCTTCCCTCAGGTTAAAATCTATGCCGCCAACAGCGCCGGCCGGGCCATGCGATGGCCCGCGCAAGCCCCAAGGGATTAAACCGCGTTACCGCGTACCTGAAAAGCAGTCGTCGATGACGGCGCCGCCGCTCATGGCCTCGTCCATGATGCGGCGAAGCGTTCCCGCGCAGCGTCCGCACCGCGGACTGCAGCCGAGACACCCATAGAGCTGGCTCGTGCTCCGAGGCGTTTGCTCATTGGAAAGTGCCGCGCGTACCTCGTGGTCGCTGAGCACGTTGCAGGAACAGACGATCATGGGAAGGCGGCGACCCCGAGGGAGCTAGTCCTGTATGTAACCGTAGTTAGGCGAGGTCAGCCGGTCTGGCAACGGTTTGGACGGGATTTACAGCTATTCCAAAGTAAAGGCCCGTCGGCAGGCTTACGATCTGGGGTCGCGCCGGCCGTGTCCGAAGCGCCTGCACAGCCCCGAACTCTCAAGCAGCGGCGTTCGTCAGGGCATCGACGATCCCTTCGACGATCTCCTCAACCAGGACTCGGTCTTCGCCCTCCCCCATGACGCGAATCACCGGTTCCGTTCCCGAGGGCCGGATGATCAGCCGACCATGGGTGTTGAGCCTGGCTTCGGCATGCTCGATCGCAGATCGCACTTCTGCATTTTCGAGCGGCTTGCCGCTCTTGTAGCGGACGTTCTTCATTATTTGCGGCAGCGGATCGAAGCGGTGGCATACCCGCGATATCGGTTGCTCTTGCTTCTTCACCACGGCCAGGACCTGAAGCGCCGCCAGCAACCCATCCCCGGTCGTCGTGTAGTCCGACAGGATGATGTGCCCAGAGGATTCGCCGCCCACATTGTAGCCGTGGGTACGCATGTGATCGAGCACGTATCGGTCGCCAACGGGAGTGCGCGCCAAAGAGATTCCCAGGGTGCCGAGATAACGTTCAACACCGAGGTTGGACATCACTGTTGCGACGATGCCGTTTGTCGAAAGCCGTCCCTCGGCTTTCCAGCTCTGCGCGATGACTGCGAGGAGTTGATCGCCATCGATCACGCGCCCGCGCTCATCGACCATGAGGACACGGTCCGCATCGCCATCGAGCGCAATACCGATATCGGCCCGCATTTCCTTGACCTTTTGGCAAAGGGCGGCAGGCTCGGTGGATCCGCATTCGCGGTTGATGTTGAAGCCGTCGGGCTCCACCCCTATCGCGATGACCTCCGCATCGAGCTCGCGCAATGCCTCGGGCGCCACCCGATAGGCTGCACCGTTGGCGCAGTCGATCACGATCCGCAGCCCGCCGAGCGAGAGATTCCGGGGTAACGTGCGCTTAGCGAATTCGATGTAGCGATCCTGGACGCCGTCGATGCGCTTGGCACGTCCAAGATCTGCGCTCTTGGCCAGTTTTTTCGTGAGCTCGCATTCGATCAATGCCTCGATCTCGAGCTCGACCTCGTCCGAGAGCTTGAAACCATCCGGGCCAAAGAGCTTGATGCCGTTGTCGGCGAACGGATTATGGGAAGCGGAGATCATGACGCCAAGGTCGGCGCGCATGGAACGCGTGAGCATTCCGACCGCGGGGGTGGGAATCGGGCCGGTGAGGAGGACATCCATGCCAACCGAGGTGAATCCCGCGACCAGCGCGGTCTCGATCATGTAGCCTGAAAGTCTCGTATCCTTGCCGATGAGCACGCGGTGGCGGTGATCGCCACGGCGGAAGACGAGCCCGGCCGCTTGCCCGACCTTGAGCGCAAGTTCGGGCGTAATTACGCCGTTTGCCCGGCCACGTATGCCGTCCGTACCAAAATACTTCCGCACCATTTCCTCTTGCCCCGTGCGCGCGGTCCTTGTCAACGAAAAGGACCGTCTAATCAAGAGGATATGCGAAGACGCGCGGGATATTCCGACAGTGATGATAAACGAAACCACCGGATTAGACCAGCGGCTTCATTTGCGATCGCTCTCTTGACCGGGCTCCCCCCTACCTACCGTCGCGGCTTCTTGTCGTGCACCGAGGCAGCGGGCTGAGTTACATTGGGTGGATCCGAGCGGGAAAGCTGTCCTCAAAATGGGGAGGAGTGATGCCGCTACGCACCATGACCTGCATCGAGGATCTGCGGCAAGTTGCACGCCGCAAGGTACCGCGGGCATTTTTCGACTATGCGGAGGCGGGATCCTATTCCCAGCAGACATTGCGCTCCAATCGCGAGGACCTCGATCGGATCAAGCTGCGCCAGCGCATCCTGGTGGACGTGTCGCAGCGCGATCTCACCACCACGATTCTTGGGGAACCGGCGCGCCTTCCGCTTGCGCTTGCTCCCATCGGGCTTTGCGGCATGCAGCGCGGAGACGGCGAGATCCTTGCCTGCCGTGCCGCACATGCAGCCGGCATCCCGTTCACGCTGTCGACCATGTCGATCTGCTCGATCGAGGATGTCGCGCAGGCTGTCGACAAACCGTTCTGGTTCCAACTCTACGTCATGAAGGACCGCGGTTTCATTCGTTCGCTCATCGAGCGTGCGGCTGCCGCCAAATGCAGCGCCCTCGTGCTCACAGTCGATCTGCAGGTGCTTGGCCAGCGTCACTGCGACCTCCGCAATGGCATGACAGTTCCGCCGGAGCTGAAGCTTGCCAATCTCATCGATATGGCGAGCAAGCCGGGTTGGGCCCTCTCAATACTGCAGGGCAAGCGCAAGACTTTCGGCAATCTTGCCGGTCACGTCCGTGGGATGGAGAACGTGGCGTCACTGGCCCAGTGGACCAACAGTCAATTCGATCCTGCGCTGAACTGGAAGGATGTCGAATGGGTGCGCGGCCTGTGGCCGGGCAAGCTCATTCTCAAGGGCATTCTCGACATCGAGGACGCCAAGGTCGCCGCGCAGTCCGGCGCCAGCGCGCTTGTGGTGTCGAATCACGGGGGGCGGCAGCTCGATGGAGCGCCATCCTCGATCTCGGCGTTGCCAAGGATCGCCGACGCGGTCGGCTCTCAGATCGAGGTGATATTCGACGGCGGCATCCGGTCGGGCCAGGACGTGCTGCGGGCGCTGGCGCTCGGCGCTCGCTCCTGCCTGATCGGCCGATCCTTCGTATATGGTCTCGGCGCTTATGGGCAGGAGGGGGTGGCGAAAGCGATCGAGATCCTGGGCAAGGAGCTGGATGTCTCGATGGCGCTCACGGGGATGAGAAATGTCCGCCAGCTTAATCGAAGTGTCATAGCGCAATAGCGTCTCGCCGTGTGACGACATTCAATTCCTTATAAAAATCAGCCGCTTACAAAACAGCTTGACGTTTACCGGAAAGCGGGGAATCTTTGCCTTAGAACAAAAAGTGAACACAAGGCATTCACTCATAATGGTAACCCGCAAACAATCGGAACAATCGCGGCCTCTCCTCACAGTGCTGCAGCAAAGGTTATCTGCAATCGAGAGGACAACCGGGCTTGCCGGCGAATGCAGTGCTTCCGTCAAGCTTGGTATTGGGCTGATCGATGCTGCCCTCGGGGGTGGTCTTGCTTGCGGTGCTCTGCACGAGCTCGCCGCTGCTCGCGAGACCGAGACACCTGCCGCTACAGCCTTTGCCCTCGCGGTCGCAGCACGTTTGCTGAGGCAATCCGGCCGCTTTGCCAATCGGCCCCCTTCCGGGCAGGCCGCAGAGAGAATGATACCAACAGACAGAGCCGTGCTTTGGATCGCCGACGATCTCTCGCTTTTCGAAAATGGTGTCCTCTATGGGCCAGGTCTCGATCAAACAGGGGCTGCTCCGGAACAATTGATCGCGGTCGCGGCACTGCATTGCCGCGATGTGCTGTGGGCAATGGAAGAAGCACTGCGTTGTCGGGCAGTCGGCACCGTCATCGGCGAGATCCGCACGCGTGCGGTCGAGCAGACAGCCATGCGCCGTCTTTCGCTTGCAGCCGCCGCCGGCGATACCCTCGGCCTTGTATTGCGCCCGCTGCCGGACAATGCGCCTTCCAGCTTTGCCACGCGCTGGATCATTGAGGCTGCTTCATCCCGACATTTTTCCTCATCGCAAAAATGTCCGATAGGACCGCCGCGCTTGTCAGCGCGTCTTGTTCGCAACCGGCGTGGGCATCTTGGAGAGTGGATCGTGGAGTGGAACAGTGTGGAGCAGCGTTTCGAGCTCGCCACGGATTCTGAGTCTATGGCTGGAGCGCCTTTCGACCGACCGCATTGCGCAACAATGGCGTGAAGCCCGGCGCCCATCGAGCCCCGTTGTTGTCTTCGGCAAGCGCAACAATCTCGACCTCCTTCTGGCGGTCAATGCGGCAGCGGAGCAGGCCGGTCTGCGTAACGGGCTCGCGCTTGCGCAGGCGCGCGCCATGCACCCCCCTCTGATCGCTGTACCTGAGGACCCAAAGGCCGACGCGCGCGTCCTGGAGGCCATTGCCGACTGGTGTGGCCGCTACACGCCATTGGTTGCGACCGATCGGAGCGATGGCATTCTGCTCGATATCAGCGGCTGCGCGCATCTTTTTGGTAACGAGCTAAAACTTCGCGGCGATCTCCTCACGCGCATGACAGGCTTCGGCTTCTCGGTTCGTGCCGCCGTTGCCTCGACCATAGGGGCAGCGTGGGCGGCGGCGCATTTCGACGACATCGCCATCGCGCTACCCGGCGGGGAGCGCGAGCTCCTGGCGCCGCTGCCGCTTGCGGCGCTGAGGTTGTCGCAGGAGACGGTTGCTGCCTTGGCGCGGGTCGGTTTGAAACGCATTGGAGACATTATTGATCTGCCGCGCTCACCGCTCGCTGCCCGCTTCGGCGCTGAGCTCCTGCGCCAGCTCGACCGTGCCCTTGGCCGCGAATACGAGCCGCTTTCCCCACGCCTGCCGCTTGCGCCCTATATCGCGGAGAAGAGTTTTCCCGACCCGATTGCACGCGAGCAGGACGTGCTTGCGACCGTTGAGCGTTTGGCGGCGCAGCTGAAGCTCGCGCTTGCAGCGCGCGGTGATGGCGCCCGCAGTCTCGAGCTTGTGCTGTTTCGGACCGACGGGGCGGTCAAACGCATTACCGTTGGCACATCGCGCCCGCTACGCGATCCGGGGGCAATCCGCTCGCTCTTTATCGAGCGGCTTGCCGCGCTGGGCGATGAGATGGATCCCGGCTTCGGATTCGATCTTGCGCGGCTCTCGGTGCTGGTGGCAGAGCCGTGTCCTGAGGAGCAGATCGGGTTTGGGGTTAGCGAGAATCGCGTCGAGCTCGACCATCTCATCGATCGTCTGATCGCGCGGCTCGGACGCACCCGCGTCACACGCCTGCTTGCGCAGGATAGTCACACCCCCGAGCTCGCATCGAGTGCCGTTCCGGCCCAGAGGGCAGTTGATCTCGGATGGGACGCTTTCCGTCGCTTCCGCAGTGATGTCGGATTGAGCACGCGACCGCTGCGTTTGCTCCCGAAACCCGAGCCTATTCACGATGTCCTGGCGCTTGTTCCGGACGGCCCGCCGGTGCGCTTTCGCTGGCGTCGGGCTTGGCACGACGTGATTGCCGTCGAAGGGCCTGAACGCATCGAAGGAGCATGGTGGAACGAAGAAAGCGGCGCGCCTACCCGGGATTATTTCCGGGTGGAGGACAGAACGGGGCTGCGCTTCTGGCTCTTTCGTGCAGGTCTCTATCACGAGATGACGCTCTCACCGCCGCGCTGGTTCCTGCACGGGGTGTATGCGTGATGCAGTATTTTGAATTCGCCGTAGCGTCGAATTTCTCTTTTCTGCGCGGCGCTTCGCACCCCGAGGAGCTGATGCTGCAGGCCGCCCATATGGGACTTTATGGCATCGGGCTGTGCGATCGCAATTCTGTCGCCGGTGTGGTGCGCGCGCATCTCATCAAACGGGAAAGGGAATTGACCCTTGCCTACCATCCCGGCGCACGTGTCGTATTCGCCGACGGTACTCCCGATATTCTTGCGTATCCGCGCAATCGCCCGGCGTGGGGGCGACTGTGCCGGCTGCTCACGCGCGGCAACCTTCGCGCCAAGAAGGGAGAATGCATACTCTATCTCGACGATCTGCTCGAGCACATCGAAGGTCTCGAGCTGATCGTAATGGAAAGATCGACGTGGGAGCTTCTCTCGCTTCCCTTCCTGCGCGGGCCGGAAGGTACGCATTCTCCAGCATCCACCCCCTGCGCGCTCCAACTCGAGCATGCTTTCCTCGCCGCAAAGAATCGCGAAGCAATCAAGCCGGACAGTCCAACGTTGCGCTTGATATCGCCGAGGAGGAAAAACTCAGGCGCAAGGGAACACGAGCTTCTTTTAGTTTTGCACGCAGCTGCCCCGGGCCGGGTACGGCTTGCAGCTGCAATGCTCTATCGAGGCAATGACCGCGCGCGTCTGATGCAGCGCGCGCAGATGGCCGCGGAAGCCCGGGTGCCGCTCATCGCCGTCAATGACGTGCTCTATCACCATCCCGAGCGGCGACAATTGCAGGACGTGCTCACCTCCATCCGCGAGCACCTGACCATCGACCGTGCAGGCCGGCGTCTTGCAGTCAACGCCGAGCGGTATCTTAAACCGCCTGCCGAGATGATGCGTCTGTTCAGCGAAGCGCCGCAGGCGATCGAGCAGACCTTGGCTTTGCATTCGATGCTGACCTTCTCATTGGATGAATTGCGCCATGAATATCCCAATGAGAGGCGCGGCGGGTTCGCCAGCCCGCAGGAAGCTTTCGTTCATCTTACGTGGGAGGGCGCTGCTACCCGCTATCTCGAGGGAGTCCCCGACAATGTCCGCCAGGCTCTCGAGCATGAGCTGGCGCTGATCGGCAAGCTCGATTATGCGCCTTATTTTCTCACGGTCCATTCCATCGTGAGATACGCGCGCAGCCAGAACATCCTTTGTCAGGGCCGCGGCTCGGCGGCAAACTCGGCCGTTTGCTACTGCCTCCACATCACCGATGTTGACCCGCGTGACGGCCGCCTGCTGTTCGAGCGGTTCATCTCCTCCGATCGCGGCGAGCCGCCCGATATCGATGTGGATTTCGAGCATGAGCGCCGCGAGGAAGTCATCCAGCACATTTATCGACACTATGGACGCGACCATACCGGCATTGCGGCAACCGTCATCTCCTATCGCGGCCGTTCTGCCATCCGCGAGGTGGGCAAGGTCTTTGGCCTCTCGGAAGATACAATTGGCGCGCTCTCGTCTTCGATCTGGGGATTGGGCGGCGGCGCGGTGCGCGCATCGGAGCTCAAGCGCGCGGGCATCGATCTGCAAAGTTCACGCATGCAGAAGATGCAGTCGCTTGCCCTCGAGATCCAATCCTTCCCGCGGCATCTCTCTCAGCATGTCGGGGGGTTCGTGATCACGCGCAGCCCGCTTGACGAAGTAGTACCGATCGCCAACGGCGCGATGAAGGATCGCACCTTTGTCGAGTGGGACAAGGACGATCTCGATGCGCTTGGCATCCTCAAGGTCGATGTGCTGGGACTGGGCATGCTGACCTGTCTGCGCAAGGCCTTCGAGCTCACGGAAAAACACTATGGCGTCGCGTTTCGCGCCTTGCGGAACGAAGGACGGAAAGAAGAAGAGACGGGAGCTGACGGTTCACAGGTTCCGCCGGAAAGCTTGCAGGAAAGCGAAAAGCGCATCGCTGAAAAGGGGTTTTTCACGCTAGCGGCCGTTCCGAAGGAGGACCAGGCCGTCTACCGCATGCTGCAGCGCGCGGATTCAGTGGGCGTGTTTCAGGTGGAGAGCCGCGCGCAGATGTCGATGCTGCCGCGTCTCAAGCCGAAGGAATTCTATGACCTCGTCATCGAGGTGGCGATCGTGCGCCCCGGTCCCATTCAAGGAGACATGGTGCACCCTTATCTTCGACGCCGGCAGGGCCTCGAGCCCATTTCCTATCCGTCCAAAGAGCTCGAAGCCGTGCTCGGCAAGACTCTCGGCGTGCCCTTGTTCCAGGAACAGGCGATGAAGATCGCCATCGTGGCCGGCGGTTTCACTCCGGGGGAGGCGGACAAGCTGCGCCGGGCGATGGCCACCTTCAAACGCACGGGAACCATCGGTACTTTCAAGACCAAGATGATCGAGGGAATGGTCGAGCGCAATTATCCGCGCGAATTCGCCGAGCGCTGCTTCAGTCAGATCGAGGGGTTCGGCGAATATGGCTTCCCGGAAAGCCATGCTGCGAGCTTCGCGCTCCTGGTTTATGCCTCGGCCTGGCTCAAGTGCCGCTATCCTGATGTGTTTGCGGCTGCCTTGCTCAATTCGCAACCCATGGGCTTCTATGCCCCGTCCCAGATCGTGCGCGATGTGCGCGAGCATGGCGTGGAGGTGCGGCCCGTCGATATCAACTCCTCGGAGTGGGATGCAACGCTCGAGCCGGGTCCGAAACCGGGATCGCGGGTGCATGCGCTCCATCGCGATATGGCCGAGGATATTTACAGCACCCATGCGCTGCGGCTTGGCTTTCGCAAGATCAAAGGCTTCTCCACGCAGGACGCAGCACTGATTGTTGCAGCCCGCCGCGGCGAATCCGCTGCAAAACAAATGCCCTATGCCTCGGTGCGCGATCTGTGGCTGCGTACCGGTCTTTCCTCCCGCATTATCGAGCGGCTCGCCGATGCAGATGCTTTCGGCTCAATTGGGCTCACCAGGCGACAAGCCTTATGGGCAGCCAAAGCGCTGGGACGCGTGGGCAACAGGGAGGATGATCTGCCGCTGTTTCGGGTGAATGGGACCGGGATGCGGCCGGACTCGCTGCGCTTGTCGGTCTCAGAGCAGCCGCAAGAGTTTCAGGAGCTTGCGCAACAGAGCATCTATCGTTCAGAGCCGGAAGTCGCGCTTCCGCCGATGCCGCTCGGCGAAGAAGTGGTGAATGACTACCGTTCTCTCGAGCTGTCGCTGCGCGCGCATCCCGCATCCTTCCTGCGCCGCGACCTCGTCGCCCGCGGCATCATTCGCAATGACGAGCTGCGTGCGCGGCGCTCGGGCGAGCGCGTTACCGTCGCCGGGCTCGTCACCATTCGCCAACGGCCCGGCACGGCAAACGGCGTCATCTTCATGACCATCGAAGACGAGACCGCGGTCGCCAACATCATCGTCTGGCCGAAGACGTTCGAACGTTTCCGAGTGGCCATTTTGGGCGCGCGTTACATTGCCGTCGCCGGCGAGCTGCAGCAGGAGTCGGGCGTGATCCATGTCGTCGCCGCCGAGCTGCATGACCTCACGACTTTGCTCGCTTGCCTGGCAGAGAACGCGGCGCCGATCGAATCGCTCGCCCGCGCCGACGCGATCAAACGGCCGCACGACGAGAACGTCGATAGTCGCGCTCGCGGGCGCCGTAACCCGCCACGGATCGCGCCGTCGGCGGAACTGCCGGATCTGCTGGCCAGCGATCTCGATATTCCCGCCCGCGGGTCAGCGCATTCGCCAGCTCGGCGCCGCGCAAGCAATAAGCTCATATAGGCGGGGTAATACTCGCGACCGACGGATACGGCGGCTGCTTCGAGCGGACCGTCCTCTTTCCTGTTTGCGGCAGCGATGAAAATTTTCGCCCCGGGCGTCAGCTCGCTTTTATCTCCGGGAACGTAAGTCACGATCACCGTGTCCGGCGCAACATGGATTTTCTTTTCCCCATCCCTGTATTTGAGCGTGATCTCGTCGCCTTCCACTCCCTTCACCATCTGCGCCACGCTAGCGTTGGTCATGGTGCTATTAGTTGTCGGTCAGCTTGACCTTGTAGCTCGTCTGCCCATCGCGCGACTTGACGATAATTATTGGCCCATCCACAGCCTCGATCGTGCCGCGGATCCGGGTTGTCTGCTGCTCAGCAAGAGCATGAGAACAAGCCAGACTAAGCCAGAAGGCCACACTGGCCAGAGCTTTCACTACCTTGCTCACATCTGTTCTTCTGGTCTTGCAAACGTGCGGTGACCGCTGAGGAACGGCGGCTGCACTGCCACCGCAGCACTAGCCGCCGGCTGCGGAAGGCCCGTTACATCGGCGGCACGACCCCGTTCCGGCCAACATAAATAGCGGGAGTGGTCAATGACCCATCGGGCTGCTTGGTTGCAGCCATTACGATCGCGGCCACTCCGGGCTTGAGCTCGTCCTTGCTACCTGGGGTCACTACGACGATTTGCGTGTCGGGGGGAACAGATACTTTCTTCTCTCCATCCTTGTACTTGACAGTGAGCGTCTGCCCATCCACCCCGCTGACGCTGGTCTCGACAATTGCATTGGTCATCGTGCTGCCAGGTCGGAGATCCCATGGTCCAAATCTCTCCGGCACGACTCCTCTTTGCGACTCGTGGAAGATGTGGATCGCAATCGCTTTCTGAGTGCCGTCGGCCTGCGGCATGGCGGTAACACCGACAAAAGTGCCGACCTTGATGTCCGCGAGCGACGCTTTCACCAGGGCCATGACTCGTGCCGGATCGACCAGCTTGACTTTCATCTCGTCGCCATTGCGCGCCTTGATCTGCAACAGGTCACCGTCAGCCTTCTCGATCTGCCCTCGAATCCGCACCGTCTGCGGCTGCTGGGCAAAGCTGAAAGCGGTGGTCAGCATCAAAAATACCGCTGCACCGAATAGGCGTTGTATCATCTTGGTCACGTCGTCCCTCCCAAAGCTCGACTGCCGGACGCAAGGCCATGGTCAATGGCCGTCAGAGTGATCCTGCAAGTCCCGGCAATTTGCCCGGCCATGAGAGCAGCCCGCAGCGGCGGGCGCAAGCTGCCTTATTTGGATCTATCAAAGATGTGACCCCCTTATTAATAGAGACCAGGGGTCGCGCCGCCGTCGACCGCGATTGCCGTCCCCTGGATGTGCCGCGCGCGCTCCGAGCATAGAAACACCGTGAGCTCGGCAATATCCTCCGGCGTAGCCATGCGGCGGGTTCCGCTCTTCTCGACCATCGCCTTGCGTACCTCTTCGACCGTTTTGCCAGCCGCCGCGGCGCGCTGCTCGATCAGGCGCTCGGTACGCTCGGTCGCAGTCTGGCCGGGGTGAACGGCATTCACCTGAACGCCATCGCGCATACCGAGCCGGGAGAGACCCTTGGTGAAGTTTGCAGCCGCGGCATTCACCGAGCCTCCCACCAGGAACTCCGGCTCCACCGTGCGCGCGGCCCCGCCAATGATGTTGACGACGTGACCCTGCGCCGCCTTGAGCATCGGCCAGAACAGCCGGGTCAATCGCACCGCGCCGAAGAATTTCAGCGCGAAGCCGTCGAGCCATACCTCGTCGGGAAGGTCGAGAAAGTTGCCGGCGCGGGTGGCACCCGCATTGTTCACCAGGATATCGCAGCGCCCGAAACTCTCCTTTACGCGGCGGAACAGTTGCTCGCAAGCCACAAGGGTACGCAGATCCCCCGCAACCGTCACCGGCTGCGCACCGTGAGCGGCGATCACGCTTGCTGCCGCCGCGAGGTTTTGCTCGGACGAGGAGGCAAGCACGGTCTGGGCGCATTCGCAGGCGAATGCCACGGCAATGCCGCGGCCGATCCCGCGGCTTGCGCCTGTAATGACCACGACCTTGCCCTTGAATTCTCCCATTGACCTCCTCCATCCTGCCCGGTGGCTGAACGTAGCATGGCCGGAAGTGCAGAGGCATCGTCCCCGTGAGAACGATGTTCATCGATTGCAACCAGCAGCTCGCGCCGGTTTTCGCTCGCGTAAGCCGTTCCGGCGATCCGCCGATCACCATCAACAGCGATCCATTTTCATCGCAGGACCTGCCGCGGCTTCTGGCCGAGTACGCGATCTGTCTCGACGACCACTCGTATATGCCGACGGAGCTCATCGCGCGGTGCCCGCAGCTCAAGCACATCGTTTTCCTCGGCACCGGCGCCTCGAGCTACATGGATGTCGCCGCTCTCAGTAGCCTCGGCATTGCAGTGCACACCATCAAGGGCTACGGCGACACCGCTGTCGCCGAGCATACCATTGCGCTGATGTTTGCCTGCTGCCGCGAGCTTGCGCGCATGGACCGCTCCATCCGACGCGGCACGTGGGAGCCGTTGGAGAGCATGCAGCTCAAGGACAAGATACTCGGCCTCATCGGGCTCGGCGGCATCGGCCGCGCAGTCGCGCGCATTGCCCGCGGCATCGGAATGCAGGTCATTGCCTGGAATCGCACCCCGCGCGCCGATGCCGGCGTGCCGCTGGTCGCGCTTGATACGCTCCTTGCGCGCGCCGATGTTATCTCGCTTCACCTCGCGCTCACGGATGAGACGCGCGCCCTCATCGGCGCCAGCCAACTGGCGCGGACAAAGCCGGGCGTGATCCTGGTTAATACCGCGCGCGGAGCGCTTATCGATGAAGCCGCCCTCATCGAGGCTCTCAGGAGCGGGCATGTCAGGCACGCCGGGCTCGACGTGTTCCATGCCGAGCCGCTGAAACCGGATCATCCGCTCGCCCTGATGGAGAACGTGACACTCACGTCGCATGCAGCATTTCGGACGCTGGAGGCCTCGATGACATTGATGCGGCGGGCGATCGACATCGTGCGCGGGATCGTCGATCCGAGCGCAGCCAAGCATTGACGGCCCGCGCCGGGCAGTGACAATGCGCAAAACGCAAGCGGGAGGCAACGCTGAAACCGGCACCCTTCGCCTATGCCAAGGCGGGTTCGCTGGCGCACGCGATCGAGCTGTTGGCGCACGAGGAGGCACGACTGCTTGCCGGCGGCCAAAGCCTGATCGCGACGCTGAATATGCGGCTCGACCGCCCGGCACTGCTGGTCGATATCAACGGCATTTCCGGGCTTGATCGCATACGCCACGCGGACGGAACCATCGAGATCGGCGCGCTGGTTCGCCACGTCCAGGCGGAACGTTCCGCCGATATCACGCGCTACGCACCGCTGATCGCATTGGCCATGCCCCACATCGGTCATGCCGCCATTCGCCATCGCGGGACAATCGGTGGCTCCATTGCATTGGCCGACCCCGCTGCCGAGCTGCCGGCCTGCCTTGTCGCCATGAACGGCGAGATCACCATCTCCGGCCCGCAGGGCGGGCGAACGGTAAAGGCTGAGGATTTCTTCAAAGGCCTGTTCGAGACGGCACTGGGCGCGCGCGATGTGCTCACGGCAATCCGTATCCCCGCTGCGAGCCCAGCAGCCCGCGTCGGGTTTGCCGAATTCGCGCGGCGGCATGGGGACTACGCCATGGTCGGCCTCGCCGCCTGCGCCGATGCCCAGGGAGAGCGCCTGCGGGATCTGCGTCTTGCCTATTTCGGCATCGGCTCGGTTCCGGTGCGCGCGCACAGAGCGGAAGCTGCATTGATGGGCGGCGATCTCGATGCGGCGGTGCATGTGCTTGGGGAGGAGCTGCATCCGAGCGACGACATTGTGGGCTCTGCCGCGGTGAAACTGCATCTGGCCGGCGTGCTGCTGCGGCGCGTTGCAAAGCAGCTTGCCGCGCAGCACGGCCCGGAGCGGCGGGCATGAACGAACGCTTCCATGAGATTGCGCTCGATGTGAACGGCGAGAAAGTCTCCGAGCGAGTCGATGCACGCACAACGCTTGTCGATTTCCTCCGCGAAAGGCTCGCGCTCACTGGCAGTCATGTCGGCTGTGAGCATGGCGTGTGCGGCGCCTGTTCCGTGCGGGTGAATGGCGCAGTGGTTCGCGGCTGCCTGATGCTCGCTGTGCAGTGCGAGGGGATGCAGGTCACCACGATCGAAGGACTTGCCGGAACGAATGAGATTGCGGATCTCCAGCGGGCGTTCATCGAGCGCAACGCTCTGCAGTGCGGCTATTGCACGCCCGGGATGCTGCTCACGGCGCAGGAGCTGTTGAGCACCGGCGGCGTGCCGAGCCGTGAAGCGATCCGCGACTATCTCTCCGGAAACTACTGCCGCTGCACGGGCTATCAGGCGATCGTAGATGCGGTTGAGGCGGTGGCACAGGCGCGCGCGGGAGCCCGCACATGAGGATTGCCGAAGATTGCGCTCCGATCCTCTCCGCGCTCGATCGCCCGAACTCCTATATCGGGCGTTCGGTCCCACGGCCAAATCTCGGGCGCCTCACCCAGGGCCGCGCACAATACGTGAGCGACCTCAACCTCCCCCGCATGGCCCACGTTGCCTTCGTGCGCTCCCCCCACGCGCATGCGCGCATAAGCGCAATCGACGGCGATCCGGCTCGCAGGTCGCCGGGGGTGATCGCAATCGTCACCGGCGCCGAGCTCGCCAAGGTGATCACCCCTTGGGTCGGCGTGCTCACCCATCTCAAAGGCATCAAATCGGCGCCCCAGCACGCGCTCGCCGTGGAGCGCGCCTGCTGGCAAGGCGAGGCGGTCTGCGCGGTGGTCGCGCGCACGCGGGCAGAAGCAGAGGACGCGTGCGAACTCGTGCAAGTCGAGTATCAGGAGCTGCCGGCGGTAACCGACCCGGAGACCGCGCTCGACGCGGGCACGCCGATCATCCATCCCGAACTCGGCGACAATCTCACCTTCGAGCGCGTGCATGTTGCGGGCGAGCCCGATCGAGGTTTTGCCGAAGCCGATGCGGTCGTGGAGACAACCTTCGTGTTCGGCCGCCACACGGGCGTGACCAACGAGCCGCGAGCGATCGTGGCGGACTGGAACCCCGGCGATATGCGCCTCACCGTCTATCACGGCACGCAGGCGCCCCACATGATGCAAAACCTCTTCGCCAAGCATCTCAGCCTCGAGGAGCATCAGGTGCGGGTTATCACCAAGGATGTCGGCGGCTCGTTCGGCATCAAGGTGCACACCTATGCCGACGAGATGGCGACGGTAGCGCTGTCGAAACTATTGGAGCGTCCGATCAAGTTCGTTGCGGATCGCATCGAGAGCTTCGTGACCGACATTCATGCGCGCGATCACCGCATCAAGGCCAGGATCGGCGTGAAGCGTGACGGCACAATCACCGCCTGGGAGATCGACGATCTCACCGGCATCGGTCCTTACTCCGTCTATCCCCGCACGTCCGGGATCGAAGCGAACCAGGTCGTCAATCTCATGGGAGGACCTTACACCTGCGCGAGCTATCGCGCCCGTGCGCGCGTGGTGTTCCAGAACAAGAACGTCATGTGCCAGTACCGCGCAGTCGGCCATCCCATTGCGACGGCGGTCACGGAAGGCCTGGTGGAGCTCGCCGCCGCCAGGATCGGTATGGACCCGCTGGAGATCCGCCGGCGCAATCTCATCCCCGACGATGCGCATCCTTCGAGCGGCGCTTCAGGCATCAAATTCGAGGCGCTGTCGCATCATGCCTGTCTCGCGCATATCGACGCGATGATGGATTACGCCGGATTGCGTGCGCAGCAGCGGCAGTTGCGCGCTCAGGGAGTGTACCGCGGAATAGGCTTTGCCGCTTTCATCGAGGTGACAAATCCGTCCGCCGCCTTTTACGGCATCGGCGGAGCCAGGATCTCCGCCCAGGACGGCGTGACGATCCGGCTCGATGCGCAAGGCGCCATCATTTGTCACACCGGGGTGACGGAGCAGGGTCAGGGCGCGGAGGCGGTCATCGCCCAGGTCACAGCCTCATCTTTCGGAGTGCCGATCGAGGGCGTGCGGGTGATCACCGGCGATACCGACAGCACGCCCTATGGGGGCGGCACCTGGGCCTCGCGTGCGGCCGGCATCGGCGGAGAGGCGGCGTGGCAGGCGGGCAAGGCGCTGCGCGTCAACGTGCTCGCCTGCGCCGCGTCGATCCTGCAGGCCAAGCCCGAGAATCTCGACATAAGGAGCGGAGCGATCGTTGACGCCGACAGCGGCACGGAGCGCCTGGCGTTGCACGAGCTCGCCCGCATCGCCTATTTCCGTCCGGATACGTTGCCGCCGGGCTTTCAGGCCGAGCTGGTCGCGACGCGTCACTATGTTCCGCGGCAATGGCCGTTCGCCTTCACCAACGGCATCCAGGCGAGCCATATCGAAGTCGATGTGGACAGCGGCTTCGTCACGCTGCTCAAGCACTGGTGTGTCGAGGACTGCGGCACGGTGATCAACCCGCAGCTCGTCGACGAGCAGATCAGGGGCGGGATCGTGCAAGGGATCGGCGCAGCGCTGTTCGAGCATTGCCTCTACGACGAGCGCGGGCAGCTCCTCAACGGCAATATGGCCGACTATCTCGTTCCCATGGCGGCCGAGATGCCCGACATCGAGGTCGGGCATGTGGTGACACCGACGGCCGATTCAGAGCTTGGTGCCAAGGGCGCCGGCGAGGCCGGCACGGCCGGCGCACCGGGCGCCGTCATGAATGCGATCAACGACGCCCTGGGTCCGCTCGGCGCAAAACCCCTGACCGAGATGCCGTTCACCCCTGGGCGCATTCTTCAGGCGCTGGGGAAGGTGTGAAACCGCGCGTCCGCTAACTAACTAGGCATTCCAAGGGTTGACCACCGAAACGGCGAGATCATCGAAATGTCTGACATTGCGGGTGGCGAGCGTCCCGCGTTGCGCGAGCGCGATCCCGGCAATCATATTATCACGCAGGTCGCCCATTCGACCGGTTCGGTGGCGCGCGCCCATTAACACGGCGGTTTCCTCCGCTGCGGCATTGTCGAACTGAAGCACTCGCCTCTCGAAGTTCTCCTCTATGAGCCGGGCAAATGCCGCCTCCCGCTGCGCTCGTCGGCGTCCGCTCGCCATAATGTTTAGTCCGTGGCGGATTTCGAGAATGGTGATTGAGGTCGTCCAGAGTGACGTCCACGATTGTCGGTCGAGCCATTGGATCACTGACGGATCTGGTTCTGAGTCCATCAGCTCAGAGACGACGTTGGTGTCCAATATCACCATCAGTCGTCATCGAATTTGGGTGGCTTTATCGTGTACCCGCGCAGTTCCTGAATAGGCTCGGTAAGCCCAATTCCTCGGAACAACTTGACTGCTTCGGTTCCAAAGCCGGCACGAGGGCGGGTGGCGTCCTTGACCGCATCGCGCAAAATCTCCCGCAGTTCCTCCTCCATTGAGCGGCCGTGTCGAGCCGCACGCTGTTTGAGCTTGCGCTTGACCGACTCCTCCAGGTTGCGGACAATCACCTGAGCCATATTAATCCTCCTTGCTATCATGATAGCATTGGAAGAGAAGTATTCAAGTTACCCGATCGAACGATCGGCGCTGGCAAGCCGGGGTGAGGAGACATTCGATGGACATCAAAGTGGGCAAGCAGGCGATCGCGGAAGCAAGCAAGAAGCTCAGCAATTGGGGCCGCTGGGGCAAGGACGATCAGATCGGCACGCTCAATCACGTCACGCCGCAGGACATCGTCAAAGCCGCAAGCCTGATCCGCACGGGCAAGGTGTTCGCGCTCGGCATCCCGCTCGACAGCAACGGCCCGCAGACCGGCCTGTTCGGAGGGCGGTTCAATCCCATCCACCAGATGCTGGCAACCGGCACCGATGCCATTGCCGGCCGGCAGGACTGGAACAAGATCCGCTACGCCGACGACACCCTCAATCTCTGTGTGCAAGGCGCGACCCACTGGGATGCGCTGGGTCACGTCTTCTACGAGGACAAGGCGTACAATGGGCATGATGCCAAGCTCATAGATTCTCGCGGATTGGGCGTGCTCGGGATCGAGCATTCGAAGAGCAGAATGGTCGGGCGGGGCGTGCTTCTCGATATTGCCCGCTTCCGGCGTATCGATTGGCTCCAGGACGGCGAGGGCATCTCGAACGACGAGCTCGACAAATGCGCCAAGGACCAGAATGTCGAGATCCGGCGCGGCGATTTCGTCATCATCCGCACCGGGCAGATCGAGCGTTGCCTCGCGGAGAAACAATGGGGCGGCTACGCCGGCGGCGAGGCGCCCGGCGTCAAGTTCGAGAACTGCTACTGGTGCCACGCCAAGGAGATAGCGGCGATCTGCTCGGACACCTGGGGGGTCGAGGTCCGCCCGAACGAAACCACCGAGGCAAACCAGCCCTGGCACTGGGTGGTCATCCCGGCCATGGGCCTGTGCATGGGCGAGATCTTCTACCTCAAGGAGCTCGCCCAGGACTGCGCCGAGGATGGCATCTACGAGTTCTTCTTCTGCGGCCCGCCGCTGATCATCACCGGCGGCACCGGCTCGCCGATCAATCCGCAGGCGATCAAGTAAGACGCAAAAGACCATCGAGCTTCCAAGCCTCGGCGTCTCAACCGACCAGCTCTGCGTAGACCGGTTTCCGACTCACCCCGATGGCGGGGTGATGGTCTTCACGATGGACGCGTCCAGCGCCTCATAATCGTGATAACCGATGGTGGCGTAGAGCGCGTTGCGGGTCAGCATGCGGGGAATCATCTTCTGCGTGCCGCCATCGCTGCGAATGGCTGCGTACAGTTCCTCCTGCGCCTTGGCCGCCATCCGCAATGCGCTCACCGGCCAGATCACCATCTTGTAGCCCATCTCCGCAAACTCGCTCGTCGTGAAGAAGGGCGTGCGGCCGAACTCGGTCATGTTGGCAAGAAGAGGAGCCGGAACGCGGCGCGCGAACTCACGCAGCATCTCGCCGTCGGTAAGCGCTTCCGGGAATATGGCGTCGGCTCCCGCATCGAGATACCGCAGCGCGCGCGCAACCGCGCCATCCATTCCTTCGCTGGCGACCGCATCGGTGCGGGCAATGATGCAGAGGTGGCGGCGGGCTTTCACCGCCGCGGCGATCTTCGCAGCCATGTCGGCGGGGTCGGCAAGCTTCTTGTCGTTGAGGTGACCGCATTTCTTCGGGAGGAGCTGGTCCTCGATATGCGCTGCCGCCGCTCCCGCATCCTCGAAGCTGCGCACCATGTGCATGGCATTGAGCACCTCGCCGTACCCGGTGTCGCCATCGACCAGCACGGGTAACCCGGAGGAACGGCTGACCTGGCGAATGAAAAAACACACGTCCTCGATGGTGATAATGCCAAGGTCCGGCAGCCCCATCGAGGCGCTCATGCCCGCCCCGGACAGGTAAAGAGCCTCGAACCCGGCCGCCCGCGCCTGCAATGCGGCGAGACCATTGTGTGCGCCGGGCATCTGCAGGATCTCGGGTCGCTCAAGCAGGGCGCGAAACCGCTCACCGGCACTCGCGTTCGGCCCCTGACTTCCGCTCAGATAGATCATGGCGGCTATGCCGCTTGCGTGCGGTGCGCGCCGGTGAACGCGGGAGCGACCTCGCGCATGAAACGGTCCATCTCCTCCTTGACCTGGTTGTGCGGCTTGAGGCCGACATTGAAATACAGGATCACCTCGTCGAACCCTGCGGCTTCAACCTTCTTGAGCGTATCGGCGATGCGGCTCGAGCTGCCGAGGAGAACGGAGTTTTCGGTCAGGTCCTCGGGTTTCACATTGCGCAGCCGCTCCACGATGTCGATGAAATAACGGTAGCTCGGCGGGGCGGTTTTCGGATCCCCGGGGAATGCCGGGATCACGCACTCCTTGTAGTAGCGGATCTGGCGCGCGCGCTGCGCATCCTCCTCGGCCTTGCTGTCGGCAAAGTGCGTGAAATAGCTGCACATCAGCCTTCCCGTCGTGTTGCCATACCTTGCGCAGGTCTCGCGATAGAGATCCGCGACCTGCTTGAGCCCGCCATAGCTCATCGCGGCGGCGAACGGCGCCACGATCAGTCCGCATCCCAGGCGTCCGGCGAGCTCGATCGAAGGCTTGGAGAACGACCCGACGTAGCTCGGGATCGGCCGCTGAATCGGCTTCGGGGTTATGCGCACGTCCTCGAACTGATAGTGCTTGCCGGCATGCGATATGCGTCCGTCCGCGATCCATAGCTTGCGCACGAGCTCGAGCCCCTCCTCGAAGATGGACTGGTTGTCCTCGAACGACACATGGAACGGCAGATACTCGCGCTTGTCGTAGCCGCGCCCGGCGGCAAAATCGACCCTGCCGTTGCTCAGGAGATCCAGCGTCGCCCACTGCTCCGCGACCCTGATCGGGTGATGCAGCGGCAACACGGTCACCGCCGGCGCCAGACGGATGCGCCGGGTGCGCGCCGCGATGTAGGCAAGGATCAGATCGGGGCAGGAGAGAACGCCGAGCGAATTGAAATGGTGCTCGCCGATCCACGCCGAATGCATGCCGACCTGCTCGGCGTAGAGCGCTTCCGCGGTGATGTCCTCGATGAACTGGTTGGCCGAGCGTGGATTGCTCGCATAGTGATTGTCGCTCAGGGTGAAATATCCGAAATCCATTTTCGCCTCCTGGGCAGCGTTTCTCTCCGGCTTGGGTCTTTATGTCCACAGCCGCAGCAATGCGCATTGATACTCAAATTTCCGAGCCGGCAACATCCCGCTTGAGCCCGCGATGCGCTAGAAGATCGGCGTATACCTTAATTGTCATCGTAAGCAGAAAGCGTGGGCCCGCATGTCTTGCAAGCTCGTCTATGATCGGCAACGCCGCATCGGCGCGGTCGCCGCCGAAACCGGCCGCGCAGCCGATGCGGACGAGCTGTTGCATGCAGGCTCGCTCCTTCCCAGCACCAATGCTTTGCGTGAATTCCAATAGTCGCGCAATATCGTTCTGAATGGCCCGCAGATAGGAGTGCCCGTCAACAGATGCCTTCAGCTGAGGAGAGCTCGCCCTATCTTCTCGTTCCCAGCATCGCGCCGAGCGGAGCATGATCCGCGCAGCCATTGTCGGCCTTGGCCGCTGGGGGCGCTCGCTGGTGCGCTCGGTTCAGGGCAAAAGCAACGAGATCGCGTTCATCCTCGCGCACACGCGCACCCCCGCGACCGCGCAGGAATTCTGCCGCGAGCACGACATTGCGCTGGTCGATCGCTACCAGGACGTCCTGCACAATCCGGCTGTAGACGCGGTCGTGCTGGCGACGCCGCACAGTCAGCACGCCCGCCAGATCCTGGATGCCGCAGCCGCGGGCAAGCACATTCATGTGGAAAAGCCGATCACGCTCGATCGCGCGAGCGCTGATGCGGCAGTCGCGGCAGCCGAACGCGCCGGGATAGTGCTGGCTGTCGGCTTCTGCCGGCGCTTTCATCCGTCCATCGGCGACATGCGCCAGCATCTCAAGAACGGCCGGCTCGGCAGGGTGATAGCCATGGTGGCGCAGCATACGACCAGCACCGGGCAGTTCATCTCGCCCGAGAACTGGCGCGCCGCGCTGGAAGAAGCGCCCGGCGGCGCGCTCACCGCGGCCGGCGTACACTCGCTCGATCACATGATCGAGTTTGCCGGGAGGATATGCGACGTGCGTTGCGTCACCGGCCGTTATCTGCCGGGCCCCTCCGATGACACCACCACGGTCATGCTGCGGTTCGGGAGCGGCGCAACCGGAACCATCTTCTGCTCGGTCGCGACCGCCACCAGTTTCAGCTTCACTCTTTACGGCACTGCGGGCCTTGCCGAGGTAGCAAAGCCCGACCTGCAGACCTTTCGTTTCGTGCCGGGCTCCACATCGCCGCCCACCGGTCCCATCGCCGCGCCGCCGGATGAGATCAGGGTGCACCCCGACTTCGACATGCTGCATGCCGAGCTCATTGAGTTTGCCCGCGCAATCACCGAACGACGGAGATATGCAGTACCGCTCGCGGATGTCCTGCACGGGATGTCCGTTTTCGATGCGGTGGTGCGGTCTGCGAGGAGCAACCGGATAGAGACGGTGGAGTGATGCTCCGCCATCAACGGCGTTCATGCTCCCCGTCTTTTTCCAGCCGCCGCCGGGCCTCGGGAAAATAGCGCTCGAGCACGGCCTCGGGATTGACGTAGGCTTCCTGCAGATCGACGCTCCAGTACTTGAGCTCCTCGAGCGGGATCGGCAGGCCGGTCACGGCGCAACGTACGAAAGCGCCGGGACGGATCACGCGAAAGTCACCGTCGAGATATTTGACCTCGGCCTCCCCCGTCATCGGCGGGGAGCGATCGAATCGATTCAGCACGCTGCAGTCTCCGGCAGGAAAAGTACGCCCCTGCAACTCTGGCCCGGCCTGACCGACCGGCCAATGTGCAGAACATAATCTCTGGACACCTCCCTTGCGAGCCCGCGCATCGCGGCGCAAATCCGAACCGCACTACCCGAACAGGCTGCCTTGCCCGGGATCGCGTCGGCCGCGGTTCCTCGTTGGGGGTTGCGGCTTCTCGACGGTGGTAAACGATTGCTCTGCGGTGGCGCGCACGTAGCCGTCGTAGAACTCGATATCCACGGCCATACCGGAAGCGATCGCGGCCGCCTTGCGCACGGGACGGCGCTTGAGATCGCGGATAAGGGCGAAGCCGCGCGCGAGCACGCCGCGATGGGATAGCGCGTTGAGCAGCTGTCCGCAGTGCTCAAGCGATGCAGCGCGCTGCGCGAGCAGCTGCTCGATGGCGCGTGTGCTGCGCTCCGCCAGCGATATCACGCGCTCGCGCACGTGGATTATCCGCGCGCGATGGCTCTCCGCATTGGCGCGCAAGCCCACCGCCAGCCGCGCCGTCGCATTGCCCAGTCGCTCCGCGCGTCGCGCCCGCGCGATACCGTCCGCCCGCCGCGCGCGTTCCATCAAAGCCGACAAGACCTCGCAGCAGCGCGTGATCCGCCCCCGCAGCACGTGCGGACCAAGCCGCCCCGCAATGCGCGAGAACTGCGCGTGATGACTCTGTGCGTTGGCAATCAGCGCGCGGGGGAGGCGGGCGCCGGCACTGTCGAGGCGCTGGCGCGGCAGGGCAAGCAGCTGCTCGGCGCTGGGCAAAGCCCGAGATGCAGCGCGCAGCTCCGTGCGCCGCGCTTCCTGGCAGCGCTGCCAGCAGGCGAGCGAGCGTCGCCCCAATCCGCTGACACGCAGCAGCAGCTCTGCCCGTACCGGCACCGCAATCTCGGCTGCGGCAGTGGGGGTGGGCGCGCGCATGTCGGCGACAAAGTCGATGAGCGTCACATCGGTCTCGTGCCCGACCGCGGAGATGAGCGGGACCGTGCTCGCGGCGGCCGCCCTGGCGACGCTCTCCTCGTTGAACGTCCACAGGTCCTCGATCGAGCCGCCGCCGCGGGCAACGATGATGAGATCGGGTTTGCGAATAAGGTCGCCCGGGGAGAGCGCATTGAAACCGTGGATCGCTGCCACAACCTCTTCGGCGGCCCCCTCCCCCTGCACCCGCACCGGCCAAACGATCACATGGCGCGCAAACCTGTCCGCCAGCCGGTGCAGGATGTCGCGGATGACGGCCCCGGTCGGTGACGTGATCACGCCAATGACGTCGGGGAGGTAGGGAAGGCGGCGCTTGCGTGCCGCGTCGAATAATCCCTCCGCGGCCAGCCGTTTCTTGCGCTCCTCGAGCAAGGCCATGAGGGCGCCGACGCCCGCCGGCACAAGCGTCTCCACCACGATCTGATATTTGGACTGGCCGGGATAGGTGGTGAGGCGGCCGGTGACGACCACTTCGAGGCCTTCCTCCGGCTTGATACGCATGCGCGCGAACGCGGTCTTCCAGACCACAGCTTCGATCTTGGCGCTGTCGTCCTTGAGCGCGAAATAGCAGTGGCCGGAGGAATGGGGGCCGCGGTAGCCTGAGATTTCGCCGCGCAGGCGCACGTAATTGTACGCATCCTCGACTGTCTTCCGCAGCGCCGCCGAGAGCTCGGAGACGGTCCACTCGCGAATGTTGAGGCGCGCCGGCTCGTTCATCGCGCTGCGCTCATCGACCTATGCGGCGACCTTGCCGTTGTATTGCTCGTCGGTGACGTGCTCGAGCCAGGTCACGTGCTTGCCGTTGAGGTGCTCCTGCAGGGCGATATGCACCATGTCGGTGTCGGGCCCGGCGCCGTGCCAGTGCTTCTCCTCGGGCGCAATCCACACCGTGTCGCCGGGGCGGATTTCCCGGATGGGACCACCCCACAGCTGCACCCGTCCGATCCCCGATACGACATGCAGCGTCTGCCCGAGCGGATGGGTATGCCATGCCGTGCGGGCGCGGGGCTCGAAGCGCACCCAAGCGCCGCGGATTCGCGCAGGCGCGGGCGCCTCGATAATGGGGTTCTGCCAGATCGTGCCGGTGAACGATTCGGCCGGCCCGCGCCGCGAAGGTGTGGAACCCAATGGCTTGATCTCCATGCGCGCGCGTCCTTTCGAGAGTGTGCCTCGATCCGCGTCCTAGCACCGATCCACCGTCCCTAGAAGGCCGCTCCAGGAGGCGTATCGCTGTATGATCCACAGGAACCGCGGTGTTTGCTGGCGAAGCCCCTGCGCCATGTTACATGGATGTTGAGCATCGGTGGTTGAGTGCAGATGAACATCCTCATCCTCGGGTCGGGCGGGCGTGAGCATGCGCTCGCCTGGAAGATTGCAGCGAGCCCCTTGGTGGAGCGCCTCTATTGCGCACCCGGCAATGCCGGGATCGCGCAGGAATGCGAGCTGGTTGCGCTCGATCCCATGCGCCACGCCGACGTGATCGATTTTTGCCGGGCAAACAGGATCGGTCTTGTCGTGGTCGGGCCCGAGGCGCCGCTTTGCGCCGGCATTGTAGATGACCTCGCGGCGGCAGGGATCAAGGCCTTCGGGCCGACCAAAGCCGCCGCGCAGCTCGAAGGCTCCAAAGGGTTCACCAAGGACTTGTGCAGGGCGAATGCCATTCCGACCGCCCGTTATCAGCGCTTCGATGCGGCAGCGCCGGCAACGGCCTATGTGCGCGCTCAAGGGGGGCCGATCGTGGTGAAGGCAGACGGGCTTGCCGCCGGCAAGGGCGTCGTGGTGGCGGAGAGCGTCGCTCAGGCGGAGACGGCAATCGACCAAATATTTGCCGGCGAGCTTGGCGATGTGGGCGCGCAGATCGTAATCGAAGAGTTCCTCGAAGGGGAGGAAGCCTCGTTCTTTGCGTTGTGCGACGGCGAGACCGCGATCCCGCTCGCGACCGCGCAGGATCACAAGCGCGCCCTCGACGGCGACAAAGGACCGAACACGGGCGGAATGGGCGCCTATTCGCCGGCTCCGGTCATGACGGAAGAGCAGGTGCGCCGTGCCATGGACGAGATCGTGCTGCCCACGATACGGGTGATGAAATCGTTGGGCATGCCCTACAAGGGCGTGCTCTATGCCGGGCTGATGATCACGGACGATGGGCCCAAGCTGATCGAATACAACGTGCGCTTTGGCGACCCCGAATGTCAGGTGCTGATGTTGCGCCTGATGTCGGATCTGGTCCCCGCCATGCTCGCCTGCTGCGACGGCATGCTGAAGAATTTCGATTTACGCTGGTACCCCGATGCAGCGCTTACCGTCGTCATCGCCGCCAAGGGCTATCCCGGCTCTTACGCCAAAGGCTCACTGATTGAAGGATTGGACGCGGCGGCCGCGGTGGAGGGTGTCGAGATCTTCCATGCCGGCACTGTGGCCCAGAACGGGCGCATTCTTGCCAACGGCGGCCGCGTGCTCGATATCTCAGCCGTAGGGAGAACGGTGGCCGAGGCGCAGGCGCGCGCCTACGCGGCCGTCGATCGCATTCGCTGGACCGACGGCTTCTGCCGCCGCGACATCGGATATCGCGCTATTTAGGCAGTCGTGATGTCCGACCTTGCTGATCTGTATCCTGGGTTTGCCTCGCATTGGGTCAACACTGGCGCCGGCCGCGTCTTCACGCGCACCGGCGGCGTCGGGCCGGCGCTCCTGCTCCTGCATGGACACCCGCAAACCAATGTGATGTGGCACCGCGTTGCGCCGCTGCTGGCGCAACGGTTCGCGCTCATCATTCCCGACTTGCCCGGCTACGGCTGGTCCGACGCGCCGGAGGCGGATACAGTCGACTGCGGCCATTACCTCGCCGAGGAGGCGCCGCAGCTTACCGTTCGAGCGCTGGTCGATTTCTTCAGCCCTGCCCCATGACCGAGGCAATCGACCGGCAGGCCGCCTTCTCCGGCATAAAGGAAGTGGCGCCGCCGCTCGCGATCGATGTTGCGCGGCTCGAGGCTTTCCTCGCCGCTCGGCTGCCCGACTTCCGCGGCCCGCTTGCAGTGGGCCAGTTCAAGGGTGGCCAGTCCAATCCGACCTATCTCGTAGAGACGCGGCACCGCCGGTATGTGCTCCGGCGCAAGCCGCCGGGAAAGCTGCTGCCTTCGGCGCATGCGGTCGACCGCGAGTTCCGCGTCATCAGCGCGCTTCATAAGCAGGGATTTCCCGTCGCCGAGCCGGTGCTCTACTGCGAGGACGAACGTGTCGCCGGCACGCCGTTCTATCTGATGAGCTTCGTTGAGGGCCGGGTTATCTGGGAACCGCACATGCCTGCCGCGGATCCGCGCGAGCGCGCGGCCGTTTACGACGCGATGAGCTCCACCCTGGCGCGACTGCACTCCTTCGAGCCCGCAGCGCTCGGGCTCGCAGAGTTCGGCCGGGGCGAGAATTACGTCGCTCGCCAGATCGAGCGCTGGTCGAAGCAGTATCATGCCTCCAGGACCGAAGAGATCGGCGAGATGGAGCAACTGGCCGCATGGCTGCCGCGGCATCTGCCGCCGCCCGCGCCGGTGCGGCTGGTGCACGGCGATTACCGGCTCGACAACATCATTCTCGCACCATCCGACCCGGTCGTTCTCGCCGTGCTCGACTGGGAGCTTTCCACCCTCGGCGACCCGCTCGCCGACCTTACCTATCACCTGATGCAGTGGGACATGCCGCCGTCGGAAACAGGTGCCGGGGTTGGCTCGCTCCTCGGTCATGATCTCGGAACCTTGGGCATTCCGTTGCGCAGCGCGTATGTCGATGCCTATGTGGCACGGACCGGTCTCGATCCGCGTCCGTATCTGCCCATCTATCTCGCCTATAACTTCTTTCGTCTCGCCGCGATCCTGCAGGGGATCGTCGGTCGTGTCCGCGACGGAACGGCGACGAACGAGAAGGCGCTCGCCATGGCGCCGCTGGTACGGCCGCTTGCGTACAAGGCATGGGAGTTTGCACGGCAGGCGGGCGCTGCGTGAGCAAAAGTTTTGCGCTTGCCCTGAGCGGAGGCGGCGCACGCGGGCTTGCGCACATCGCCATCTTCGAAGCCTTGGACGAGCTGGGCAGGAAGCCTGTCGCGATCGCCGGCAGCTCCATGGGATCGCTGTTCGGTGCGGCCTATGCCGCCGGCATGGCGGCGAAGGATATCCGCCGTTTCGTGCTCACCCTTACCCACGACCGCGCTGAAGTCTTCCGCCGGCTGATCGCGAGCCGCGCGAGCACAGTTGCAAGCCTGTTCAACCTGGGCTTCGGCAGCGCTGCGCTCGTAGATGCGGAGAAATTCTGCAAGGAGTTCATGCCGACCGAGGTGCCCGAGGAATTCGATCAGCTGACCATTCCCCTCATGGTCATGGCGACGGACCTGCATCGGCGCGAGCAAGTGGAGCTCTCGCAGGGGGCGCTGCGGCCGGCGCTTGCCGCCTCGATTGCGCTGCCGACGGTGATGCGGCCGGTCGTGATCGGCGACCGCGTCCTGATCGACGGCGCCGCAAGCAATCCGCTGCCGTTCGATCGCTTGCGGCAACGGGCCGACGTGATCGTGGCGGTCGACCTCTCCGGCGAGCCGGCTTTGGAACGACGCGATATTCCCAATCCCTGGGAATGCCTGGTCACGACCGTGCTGGTGATGGGCGGCGCCATCACGGCGGAAAAAATGCGGCAGGCCGCGCCCGACCTCATGGTGAAACCGAACGTGAGCTTATTCCGTGCCCTCGACTTCCTGCAGGCGAGCGCGATCATACGCGCAGCGCAGCCGGCCAAAGCCGAGCTCAAGGGGAAGCTCAAAACGCTGCTGGAGGATTAGTACCGCACGTCGCAGCGTTTGGAATCTTCCAGCATGGCGCTGCTCAGATTGATCCAGTTGGGAGCTGCAAAATAGCAGACCGCCACCGATTTCTCCTTCTGCATTGTCACTACGAAAGTTTCCCGGTTGTCCGTCGCTTCCCCGCGCACGAAGGTCACGGCCTTGATGTCGTAACCTTTGCCGATGATGGTCTTGAACGACTGCTGCTCTTGCGCATGCGCCGGCGCGGCGAAAGCAAGCGACGAAAGAGCGAGCGCGACGAATATCTTCACGGGTTCCTCCTGGACTATCCTCGACGAGCGCGAAAAAAGCTCTGCAGCAGCTCTGCCGCCTCGATCTCGGCGATGCCGCCATAGATTTGTGGCCGATGCAAGCACGTCGGGGCGGAGAAGTAACGGACGCCATTCTCGACCGCTCCTGCCTTGGGATCGGCGGCGCCGTAGTAGAGCCGCCGGATGCGCGCGAAGGAGATCGCGGCTGCACACATGGTGCATGGCTCGAGCGTCACATAGAGGTCGCAGTCGATGAGCCTTTCGTTGCCGAGCGCCGCCGCTGCGTTACGGATCGCCAGCATCTCGGCATGCGCCGTGGGATCATGATCGGCCAGCGTGCGGTTGCCGGTCTGCGCAATCACGTTGCCGGCATGCACAATCACGCAGCCGACCGGTACCTCGCCGGCGGCGGCCGCCGTGCGCGCCTGCGTGAGTGCGAGGTCCATGAAGGAAGGCATATCTGCAGAAGTATGGCTCGTCGGTATGCCCCGAGCTTGCTATCACTTCCACCATGGCCGAGCGAGCCGATGGTGAAGAAAGAGGCGAGCGGCGCGATCATCACGGTCGCGGCGAGCGCGTTGCCAAGGTCATTGCGCGGGCGGGGCTCTCCTCTCGGCGAGAAGCGGAGCGGTGGATCTCGGAGGGGCGGGTCAGAGTCAATGCGCAGGTGATCGCCTCACCCGCCGTGACCATAGGGGCGCAGGACGTCGTTGCGGTCGACGGGCAGGCACTGCCCCGGCGCGAGCGTACGCGGCTCTTTCTGTTTCACAAGCCGCGCGGCTTCTTGACCTCGCACCGCGACCCGCACAGCCGCCCCACGATCTTCGATCTTGTGCCCAAGCATTTGCCGCGCCTCATCAGCGTGGGGCGGCTCGACCTCAACACCGAGGGGCTCCTGCTTCTTACCAACGATGGCGGCCTCGCGCGCGTGCTCGAGCTGCCCGCGACCGGGTGGCTGCGGCGCTATCGCGTGCGCTCCCACGGCCGGGTGACGCAGCAGGAGCTCGATGCGCTTCGCGACGGCATCACGATCGATCGCGTCCGTTATGGGGCGATCGAGGCGACCCTCGATCGTATGCAAGGCAGCAACCTCTGGATGACCTTTGCCATCAGGGAAGGCAAGAACCGCGAGGTCAAGAACGTGCTCGGCCATCTCGGTCTTGCGGTCAATCGCCTCATCCGGGTGTCATTCGGACCGTTCCAGCTCGGAGACCTTCCGCCCGGCAGGATCGAGGAGGTGAGAACGCGTGTTCTCCGCGAGCAGCTTGGCGCGCGGATCGCAGCGCTTGCCAATGCCGACTTCTCCGCACCGCTGCAAGAGGCGAGGGAGACACAACCAGAGGAATCTCCAACCAGGTCGAGCTTTCCTGGTCGTCACGGCAAGGCTTTCCCCGGCCATCCACGTGCTGATCGCGTGGCAGAAGACAAAGATGCCCGCGACAAGCGCCGGCATGACGCTGAGAAAGCCAAGCCGCGCACAGGCAAAAAACCGGCCGCGCAAAAGCCAAGGCGCAACGTCGTTGCCAACCATATTGGCGAGCCCGAGCGTGCACGGCGCGAGAAGCGGCGCCGGCGCAGCGGCTACAGGAAGCTTCGTTAGAGCATGTCCTTTTCGCAAAACCGGCTCCCATTTTTGCTGGACGTGCTCTGATGCGCATCGTGGGAGGGCGCCTGCGCGGCCGCGTCCTCGCCGCTCCCAGATCCCAGGCGATCCGGCCCACTGCCGATCGGCTGCGCGAAGCGCTTTTCAACATTCTTGTGCATGCCTATGCCGATCCCCTTCCCGGCGCGCGCGTGCTCGACCTTTTCGCCGGGACGGGAGCAATTGGGCTCGAGGCACTTTCGCGCGGAGCGCAGTTTACGCTGTTTGTCGACCATGCTGCCGAGGCCCGCGCGCTTCTGCGGGAGAACGTGGAAGCGCTCGGCGTCGGTGGCGCAACCCGGGTTTTCCGACGGGACGCCACGCGGCTGGGGGTACCGGCTGCGCTTGCGCCTTTCTCGCTGGTTTTTCTCGATCCGCCCTATGGGCAAGGTCTGGCGGAAAGAGCGCTTGCCTCAGCGCGCGAGGGCGGCTGGCTTCGCCCCGGCGCGCTGGCAGTCGTAGAGGAGGCGAGGACGGCGAACTTCGCCGCACCCCAAGGCTTTACAGAACTCGATCGCCGCTCCTACGACGACACGGAATTCATCTTCCTGCGCTATTCCACGTAGAGGCGAGGCCAATCAATGCGCGGCGGCGACCGCGGCTGCAGCGGCCGGGCGCATCTCCATGGCTGCGACCCGGTTCTTCACCGCGCGCTGCACCTTCTCGAAGGCGCGCACCTCGATCTGGCGCACGCGCTCGCGCGAGACGCCGAATTCCGATGCGAGGTCCTCCAGCGTGATCGGATCATCCGCCAGCCGGCGTGCCTCGAAGATGCGCCGCTCGCGGTCGTTGAGCACCGAGAGGGCTTCGCCCAAGGCTTTGCGGCGGTTGTCCGATTCCTCGCTCTCCGCGAGCCGCGTCTCCTGATCGGAGATTTCATCGACCAGCCAGTCCTGCCATTCGCCGGAATCGCCTTCTTCCCGGATGGGAGCATTGAGCGACACGTCCCCGCCGAGCCGGCGGTTCATGTCGACCACGTCCTGCTCGGTCACGCCGAGCCGCCGGGCAATGATCTTGACCTGGTCCGGCCGCAGATCGCCTTCCTCCAGCGCTGAGATCTTGCTCTTCGCCTTGCGCAGGTTGAAGAACAGCTTCTTCTGGTTGGCGGTCGTGCCCATCTTCACCAGGGACCACGAGCGCAGGATGTATTCCTGAATGGCGGCTTTGATCCACCACATCGCGTAGGTGGCAAGCCGGAATCCCTTCTCGGGCTCGAAGCGCTTGACCGCCTGCATCAACCCGACATTGCCCTCCGAGATCACTTCCGAGATCGGCAAGCCGTAGCCGCGATAGCCCATGGCGATCTTGGCAACCAGGCGCAAATGGCTGGTGACGAGCCGATGCGCGGCCTCGCGGTCGCCATGCTCCCGCCAGCGCTTGGCAAACATGTATTCGTCCTGCGGCTCCAGCATGGGGAACCGCCGGATCTCTTCGAGATAGCGGGTCAGGCCGGATTCGGCCGAAGGGATTGGTAACGTTGCAGCGCGGGCCATGACAGCGCCCTCCTCAATATGCCCCCGGTTGGACCGGCAGGCGGATCTCACCGCCGCTCCCCGAGCCGACGGTGCTGGTCCCTGCGATACCCGATCGCAGGTGCGAGATTACAGGACAAACCCGAGCGAAGATAGATCGCCGGGGTCACGTCGCCGTTACCCCTGGGTGCGTGGTTAACCCCTTGATAACCTGAAGCTTCCGCCTTTCAGGCCAACGCGCCCTGATTACCGAGGCTATGTTGTAAACAACGGAAATCCTCCGGCAGTTCCGATCGGAACTCCAGAACTTTGCCACCCAGGGGATGTTCGATGGCGATTAGATAAGCATGAAGTGCCTGTCTGCCAAGGGCTTTGAGCGCGGCCTGGGCGTCGGGGGGAAGCTGATTTGCCTTGCTCTTGAACCCCGCCCCATAGACCGCATCGCCGAGGATGGGATGGCCGATTGCGGCGAGGTGGACCCTCAGCTGATGCGTGCGTCCTGTCTCCAGCCGGCATGCGAGCAGGCTGGCAACCGGCTCGCCATTGATGCCGCGGTAGCGCTCGATCACCTCCCAATGGGTGATCGCGGTGCGGCCGTCGGCGCGCACGGCCATGCGGTCGCGCGCATGGGGATGGCGGCCGATCGGCTTCTCGATGGTGCCGCGGGGGCGCTGCGGCACACCCCAGACCAGAGCGAGGTAGCCCCGGCGCAGTGCCCCGGTACGGCCATGGTCGGCGAACTGCCGGCTCAGCGCGCGGTGGGCGCGATCGGTCTTGGCGACGACCAGGAGGCCGCTGGTGTTCTTGTCGAGGCGGTGCACGATGCCCGGGCGCTTCTCGCCGCCGATGCCGGAGAGGGATGCGCCGCAATGGGCAATCAAGGCGTTGACCAGGGTGCCCGACCAGTTGCCCGCGGCGGGATGCACGACCAGGCCTGTGGGCTTGTTGATGACCAGGAGCTCGTCGTCCTCATAGACGATATCGAGCGGGATGCTCTCGGGCGCGACTTCGGCGTCGGTTGCGGCAGGGACGGTCAGGCGAATGCGGCTCGCGGCGTTGACGCGATAGCTCGGATCGCGGATCGTGGCGCCGTCGACCGCGACATGTCCCGCCAGGATGAGCGCCTTGTGGCGCGAGCGCGAGAGCTCCGCGAGGTGTGCCGCCAGGACGCGGTCGAGCCGGACCCCGTCATCCTCGGCGGCAACCGTCAGTTCCTCGCTGCGCTCCTGCGCCGACATTCCCATGAGCAACCCATCCGCGGACGAAGACCAGCCTCTCGATCCTGCCGCGGCGCGGATCGTTGCGAAGGTGCGCTGGCTGGTGGTGATCGCCGGCGCAACCACGCTGCTCGCGATCTCGGCAGTGATCGGGGTGATCGGCTATCGCCTTTTCACATCTGGGGGAAGCACGGGAGCGCCGGTCGAGGCCACTGCGCTCCTGCCCAAGGGCGCACGGATCGTGGCGACGGGCGTGGCGGGAGACCGTATTGCGGTGACGCTGGACGTGGGCGGAGCGACCGAGATCCGCACTTTTGACCTCAAGACGTTGCGGCCGACGGGGCGGCTACGCTTTGCGACGGAGCCGTGAGGGCAGCGGTGCGAGACCAGGTGCGTAGGGGCGAGGCATGCCTCGCCCCTACAGCTGTCAACGTCGCGAGCGCGCGCAGTGCGATCACTCCGCTATTGGGCCGACGCTTGCGCGTCACCAGGATCGGGTCTATTTCCATTCCCTTCTCAGCTCTGCTCCCTTCGTCTAGCGGCCCAGGACGTCGCCCTCTCACGGCGAAAACAGGGGTTCGAGTCCCCTAGGGAGCGCCAATAATTTCAAGCAGTTAGCGAGGACGTCCAGGAGCTAAAATGGCTCTTACCTACTTTTTGTCTATTATGACGTTCGATAATTTTGTGAATGGGATAAGCTGGACGAAGCAGTCGTCACCGCAACTCCGTAGCTGAGATACGGCCTGACCGAACACAAAGAGTACCAGACTACGAATCTGGGGGTCGGAGGTTCGAATCCTTTCGGGCGCGCCAAAAATCCCTTAAAGCCGAAGCGGCGGCAGTGCGCGCATTCGGTCTTAGCGACGAGCAGCGCAGGCGGCTGGTCGTGCGGGAGCGCGTTTAGGCTCGCCTGCAAGGCTTGTGGACTCGCAGGCAGGCATCCGCGCAGTAGGCAGCGCCGCCCGGGCGCCCCCGATGAAGGGCGTCCAGCAAGCATTTCGAGCGCAGCGTGCCGCTTTCAGGTGGGCTGCGGGCGAGATGCGCTTATCCATTCCGGATTTCGTGAGATGATTCGCAACACGCAACCTCGGAAGCACGCTACCGGTCATGAATGCAAGCGTCGATTACCTCTTGGAAGCCTTAGCCCGCTACGAGGCCATCAACAACGAGCGAAGCTTCGTTGCCATGGCGGTGTCCGGACTCTTACTGAGGCGGATATTCGGGGAGGATTGGGCTCGTAAGCGGCTCATACTCAATGACAAGCCTGACCCGTGGATGCTTAACGGCAACGATGCTTGGCTAACTACCTATCCCGCGGCTCCACCGGACCTTCGCCGCGTCACCTATTCCAGTCGCGTAGTCCGCTTGGCCGACGCGCTCTTTACGATCATCGGTAAAGTCGACGGATTCGAAAGGCTTCGGGAACGCTTTCTGATAAGAAACGACACACGCTCATCGTTCCTGGAAGCCGAGATAGCCAGTCTGCTAGTCCATAATGGTTGCTCAGTGAGCGTGATTGGAGAATCCGGCGTCAGAGGACAGGATTTCGACCTTCTCGCCACTATCATGGGAATGCAGGTGAGCGTGGAAGTGTCGGCCATCTCCGGCGGCAATCTCTCAATCAGCACCGTGCTGAACAAACTAAACGGTAAGAGAGATCAAGTTCCTCCCGATCGACCGGCCGTGCTTTATGTACGCCTGCCTGATACGTGGATGCCGCCGAACAGTGGGATGGGATTTTTAGTGCTGGACGCAGCAGTAAGGCGCTTCATGCTGAAGTCGAAGCGCATCAACGCCATCGTCTTTATCGGGGAGAGGGTAACACCGGTTGCTGGAGGTGGTGGTCTGCATCAATGGCTGGCGCCGGTGTATAACAACTACCCTCGCCAGTTGATCCCGGACTATTCTGTATTCTCACTTAAGCGGGACAAGTGGGGAGTGGAGGGGATTAGCGTATCGTTTCTCGACAAGTTGCGAGAGTTACGAGTGAGACGGCAAATGGCTAGCGCTCAAGTGAACGCGCGTTCGATGTAGCCAAGGGCACTATGCGGACGGGGAGTAGCGTCGGCGCTGTTCATCGGAAAGTCGCATTGACGATGCAGACAGTAGAGATGCGGGTGACGAATAAGCTCGACGCTCTCGTCGACTTCCTGTCCAAGGATGACCGAGTGCGCGCCCTGTGCCAAGAGCCTTTGCCGCCTGAATATAGCTACGCTTCACTGAGCACGATGCTCCTGGACGCCATTTTCTCTATAGGTGTCCGCTATGAACAAGTGAAGGCGGTCGTTGCGCGGCACGAGAAGCGCCACCAATACGATTCTCGGCATTTCGGCGAAGCCGACCCTTACCCGCTGCCCAAACTAATCCGAGAAGGCAGAGAAGGCACATTTGAACAGTTTGCCGAAAAGCTGGGCAACCGAGGACGGACATCCACTCACTCAGGGATACTGAAAGCAGAGGCTGTCATTCTCGCCGCCGAGGCGCTCGTCCAGCACGGCATCGTCGACTTGCCCTCCTGGTGCTCGTCTGATGAGACCAGCCGGAAAGCGGCCGAACGCGATTTCCTGCACATAAAGGGGCAAGGGACCGGGGTGTCCTGGGACTACTTTTTGATGCTCGCGGGCGATGTCAACAAGGTTAAGCCGGACAGGATGGTGGTACGATACGTGGAAGACGCCTTGGAACGCAAAGGGCTGTCGCCAAAAGAAGCGGGCAAGTTGCTGATCGCTGCCACTGCCGCTCTCCGCGGAGACCGTGGCTACCCGTCAACTTTGACGGCGCGGCAGCTCGACTCGGCGGTTTGGACCGTAGTCCGAAGCCCACGCCAAGACCGACGACCCAAATGCGGTTGTGGGCGCAAGACGGTCTCACGTACTTCCGCACTTCCACCGTTGATTGGGTTTAGCGCGAGCCATTGGATGTTCGATGAGAGCTTCCGTAACACCGCCGACCCGCCCTGGCGCGGTTCTCGTTGCCGACCGGCAGGCTGTGTGACGACGAATAAAACAACTAAGACCGCCGAACGCTACGACACGGTGCCAGGGTCGCAGATGGGAACGTCGATAGACGACTAGGAGGGAGCGGGCGGGACCCTGCAACCTTCGTCCGCACCCGACGGAAGCGGATGTTCAAGGTTCGTGAGCCCCACAGAAAGAAGCTGACCCTACCGGGCGCGTGCACAATGAAGGGGCGACAAAGCGTTCATGTACGACGGCGAGTGCATCTCGGAAAAAAGATGCATTGGCTCTCGATCCAAAGCTTTTCGATCTCGCCGAGACTGTGGAACGACAAATAGGGGTTACGGGCCTTGAGAAGGCGCTGAACCTCGCGTTCGCCTTAACTGAGGTCGTCGCAGGTGCTCAGACGCTTAGGCTATCGTTGCCAAAAACCGTTGCCCTATCACCGTTACATCTTTTCAAACCGAGGCCAATCCATCCCCCGGCACCACTTTCGGTCGGCTGATTATTGTCTGCTTCACGCCGCGATATTCGGAATGATCTTTGACGGTCGCTGTGACCCTCATTCGCTCGCCAATTGAGATATCACCATCTTCAATGGGCGCTTTACCCTTATAGACAATCAGTCGGCCCGCTTCATCGCGAAATGTCTGTACGGTGACGTAACCGTAGTCGTCCTCATAGCCGCTTAGATCAGCAAGGGTCAACCAACCGAAGTCTATGCGCTTGCCAATCGTTCCAACATGGGCGGCATTGGCAAGATCCTTCGCTCGCAAAACCTCTTCTTCCGCCTTGCGGATCGCTTCCCTCTCTTCCAGCAGGCGATCTATCGGTTGATCGGTGCGCTGCCACGACTTATGCCAAAGATATACGGTTTTGCCCGAGTTGCTCTTGTCGAGCGGCCAATATCGGCGGATGTACCGGCCGCCGCCTGGGTGTTCTACAACACTCCCGTTTTGCGCATTCGGGTAAAGGCGATCGAGTTCGGCCTCAATTCTCTCGTGCTCAATAGTCTCGGCCGATTTCTCGGGTTTTGGCAGATCACCTTGCTCGATCAGGCCCGCGCGGATACGCGCCACGCGTTCCATTGCCCCTCTATTCCAGCGGCGCGTGCGGCCGGGATTATTGTGCCGACCGCTGTCACCCTCAGCCAAATCTCGTTCGGCTTCTTCAAGCATCGCAAGGGTAAATCGTTTTTTCATCACGCTTGTTTCTGTTTTTGCCATACATCGGGGTAAAATTATTTGGCGATTATCCGTGACTTGACAGACAGGCTCTGGTAATATCCTTCCACAGTCGGGAGGAACCCATGCCTAGGCGTCCGAGAGCAGTCCACCAGCTCACTATCCCCGAATTCGAGGCGATGTTCCCGCACGAAGATGCCTGCAAAGCCTATTTGGTCGCTCGCCGATGGCCTCAGGGCGTCCGTTGCCCACGTTGCGGCAATCCCGCCGTCTATGACTTGCCTTCCCGCAAATGGCATTGGCAGTGCGAGAAATGCGCCCCGGATGGCTATCGGTTCTCGGTCATCGCTGGAACGATCTTTGAGAATACCAACAAGCCGCTGCGCGACTGGTATCGCGTCGTGCATACGATGCTCACCAGCAAGAAAGGCGTTTCGGCTCTTCAAATTAAGCGCGTCATGGGCTTCGGTTCTTACGAAACTGCGTGGTCGATGTGCCACAAAATCCGCGTTGCGATGATCGAGGATATCGAGAAGCTTGGCGGCATTGTCGAAATGGACGAAACCTACGTCGGCGGCAAGGATAAGAACCGCCACTGGGATAAGCGCAGCCACACGCGCGGACGCGGCTATGACAAACTCAAAACCGCAGTTATCGGCGCTGTGAAGCGCAAGGGTAATGTGATTGCTCGCGTCGTCCTTGGAACTGATAGCGCCACAATAGAGCAATTTGTCCGTAAAGCCGTGTCCACCAAAGTTAGCTTGCTCTGCACGGACGACTACAATTCCTATCACAAGCTCGGAAAGGAATTCCCGCATGGTGTCGTTCGTCATAGCGATGGTCACCATGTTGTCGGTGCGGTTCACACTAACACAATCGAGGGCTTCTGGTCGCTGTTGAAGCGTGGCATCATGGGAAGCTTCCACAAGGTCAGCCGCGAGTATCTGCCGCTGTACGTCGCGGAATTCCAGTTTCGCTACAATAATTGAGAAAATCCGGACATCTTCGGAGCGGCGATTGCGGGATGCTGAAATCATGGATGCTTTCCGATAACGAGCATCGATTCATTTTCAGGAAATCTGTTGTGACCGATATACGATACTGGATATCCAGTCTTTTCAAACAATGCCTTTAATATGCGCGCTTTGTTATTTTCTGTAGGCTCTGTGCGCGCCTTATATGCAACGAAAAGACCAGTGTATTCAGGGTAAAATTCAGCATCACCTCGGATATCGAGCATCGCGCTCCATCCTGGGGATCTTCCCACAATATGCATAAAATCATATGCGAGCCTGATTGCATCGCTCGGCACCCCTGGAACGGTCGTAATTAAGATAGGAAATTTGTCGGCAGTCGCGTTTAAGCCAGCAAGTAGGTTTTGCTCTTGATTGGCGGTGAGCTTGCTCCAGTGCGGCTGTCTAGCTTGAATAATTAGTACCGCAGCAACCGAGATAATCGACATAAGAACGACGGTACTAAATGACTTAACCAACGGGCCGAATTTGCTTTGCGGCAGCGCCTCCCTGAGTAATCCGCGTTTCTCATCTTCCGATAAGCTGCTTTCTTGCAGTTGCGCAATGATGAGGCGGTTAACCTTCAACTCGCGATGCGCGAGAAGCCATGATGCACCCCAACCAAGCACTAAGCCGCCAATGAATAACGAAATCGTCGTTTCCGGGTACGCCATTACGGCCTCCCAGACTTTGTTGAAATCCAGATCGAAGATAGCCATGACCAAAACCCTCCCTCTAGGGATCGTACCCTAGCGGGGGTATTCTGGTAGAAGGATATTCCGGGACTGTCAAGTCCCGGATAATCGCCAATTATTTTTCTGGCCGTTCAAGTCGGCGAGTGGGCGGCCGACCAGTGTTTACATCAGGCCAGTGAGGTACGGCTTCATGTTACCGCGTGCCGTCACGAACTCAACGAGGTTCACCTCGCTGCCCTGAAACTCGGGCTCCGACAATCGTCCGCGAAATAGCTCGTACCGGAGCCACACCCGATACGTGTTGAGAACATCGCTCACGCAGTACTCCGCAATCTGCTGGATATGCCCATCCCGGTAATGTTTTTCGACTTCTGCCCCGCTCATTCCGTCTGGCTTGCCGGGTAATCCCATTACGCGACCAAGTTCGTGGAGCGTTGTCTTCGCCTGTGAACTGAACGAGGACAGCACGTCGCACAGATCGGTGGCGTCTTCGGTGTACCGGTTGAAATACGGACGCACGCAAAGCCCCGGTGCCGTAACCCCGTGGATCATGGCCCGGTATCGCAGAACGGGAAAGTCGAAGGATGACCCGTTGAACGTGACGAGTTGGGGCGACAGTGCGGCAATGCGGTCAACAAAGGACGCGATCAAATCCTTCTCGGATCGCTCCCCCACGTGCGGCGCGCCGAGTGCATCTACAGCCCAGTGCCCACCTTGCTCACGATGAGTAACCAGCGCCCCAATACAAATGATCGAGTGATAGATATGCTTCGGGAACTTGTCGCCTAGTTCGGCTCTAATTTCATCGTCGCTCTTCCCGACGTGGCCATTCGCAGCGGCAAAGCCTTTCAGGTCAGGGGCCGTTTCGATATCCCAAACGATGACATTGCTCATGTGGCACATTCAACAGGTTAGCCGTAACGGCTGTTAAGTTAACAAGGTATCCCGTGTCACGGTAAGACCACCAAACGCTATGCGCTCCACGGCGGTACCCTAACCTGGTCCGTCGAGGTGTGCGTCCGCTTCTGGCCACAGGAGGGCCCGAAGGATTCCGGGTTTTGTCAAGGCTAGGTCTTGCGGGTCGACGGCATCGACGTCCTGTTGGACGTATTTCGCGAGCCTTAACTTCTGTTCCAGGCAGAAGTCGATGAACTCGTCCACGGTATTCTCCGCCAGCAGAAGGAGGATTTCACACTCCCGCGTCTGTGAGATGCGATGGATCCGGTCCTGCGACTGGATGAAGTCGACGAGATTGAAGGTGCGGTCGACGTATATTGCCAAGTTCGCTTCGGTGAGCGTCAGACCTTCGCGCGCCGCCGCGGGATTGGCGATCATCAGCCTCACTTCGGCATCTTTCTGGAATGCACGCACTGCTGCATCGCGCTCCGCGCTTGAGAGAGAACCGTGTAGCGTCACTGGCCGATAGGCAGGATAGCGCCTTTGTAGCGTGTGGATGTTGGCGACGAATGAGCTCCACACGATGACCTTTCGAGGCGAGCCGTCGGTCAGCGTTTCGGTTAGCATAGCATCGAGCGCGGTGAACTTACTGGGCTCTTCCGCATAGCCGGCGTCCAGCATCCCCGGGTTTGATGCAAGTTGGGCAAGACGTACAAGTCTGGCCAGGATGGCTTCAGCTTGCTGCAGAACCTGATCGCCGTCGAGCGATGTCACCCAGAGAGCCAGTTCGTTCCGCATCTGGTCGTACATCGCTTTCTGACGGGGAGACAGTGTCACCCGCAATCTGCGCGTGAGTTTGTTCGGAAGTCTAACGGCGTGATCCTTCAATCGCCGCTTCGACAGCCTAGCAACGTTGTGGCGCAGGTCATCGAGCGAAAAGTAGACGCCACCCGCGCTGCGGTACCGTGCGCGAAATTCGGTGAGCGTCTGTCCCAGAGAGTCTCCATCGTCCAGGAAATAAAATTGGCTCCAAAGGTCTTCCGGCTTGTTTGCCACCGGAGTACCCGAAAGAATGTACCGGCGTGCTGCACTCGCACGTAGCTGCAGGACCGCTTTGGTTACGCGCGCCTCGGAGGTCTTGATCCGGTGGCTTTCGTCGAGTACGAGCGCCATCGGCTTGAAGCGCAGCAAAGCCTTGAGCGCTGCCAATTCCGCGCCGACCGCTTCATAGTTGATGACGTAGAAGGCCGCCCGAAGTTTCGTAAAAGAGGTTCGGCGGGCCTTGCGTCCCGAACCGAATACCGCGATGGGCAGCACGGAGAACTTTTGAATTTCGTCCGCCCAGGTCGTCTTCAGCCCATTGGGACAGACGATCACGGCGCCGCTCAAAGTGCCCCGTTCGACCTCGCCGGCGATGGCGTCGATGAGCTGTTTGCTCTTGCCCAGGCCTTGTTCGTCGAATAGAGCGGCGCGCTCGTTTTGCCGCAGGAACTCCGTCCCTTCCGTCTGATGCGGCATCAAGGAAATATTGTTACGCGGCATGACGTACCTCACCGAGAAGGATGTCCGGCACGTGAAGCCGGACGATATGTGGGGAACCCAGGAGGCCCGTTTCGATCAGCACTTTGTCCAGACGCGCGGCTTCTGTCCTTGAAACCGCGATGTACAGCGGACAATGAGCTGCCCCGTCTTTCATTCGGACGGTGCCGAAGATTCGGAGCTGGGCCACCGTGTGTCGCGTATTTATGTCGTTCGCCGTTTTCGCTTCGGCAAAGGCGAGAAGCGTCCAGTCCGGCCGCACACCCCATGCGTCCGGTCGACGGCCTTTCAGCTGAAAGGGCGACGGCAGACCGTTCCAGAAGCCGCCTTGCCCTGCGGTCGCGTCGAATCCAGCGACGACGAAACCGTCCGCACACATGCGCCGCGCGGCCCAGAGCAGCAGCGTCTGATGCACCAAGCCAGGAGCGCTCATTGACGTTTACGCCAGCTGCGGGTGTGGCTCTTGGCCGACTTCGGTGCTGCGACGCGATCGACATTGTCCATGACTTCGGCGAGCGTCTCCCCGAGTAAAGCAAGAATTTCCAGGCGCTCGGGACATTGCTGCGCTTCCACCAGATCGCTGATCGACATTTTTGCGAGGCGTGCTCGCGTTCTTTCGACCAGCAGATACAGCTCCTGTTCGCGGGGATTGTTTTCGGAGAGATATGCCTCCGCCGCATCGAACCCGTCGACCTCAAGAAGACGCACCGCCTCTTTGGCATCGAGGATCTTTGGAAGTTTGCGAACCTTCATACCAGTGTCGACCTGACCGTCCCGCACCCAGCGCGCGAAGCGCTCTGCAAGATCCGACATGGCTTCGCGGTGTTGCTGAATGCGGGTATTCCGCGAGAACTCCAGAAAATACGAAAACTTGCTACGATGCTCTGTATCAGTTGGGTCGTTCGTGATTGGAAAGTACAGACGATCCATCATGTTGGCCGCTTCGATGTGCTGACGAACCTCATTTGCCGTCATGCGATAGCGCTCAGCAACTTCTGCCTCTATGAGACCGCTTTTGACGAGCGCCCGCATCTGCAGCGCCTTTTCATAGGGTGCCCAGCCGCGCACCGAACCAAGATGAATTTCGTTCAACAAGTCCTGAACTGTGTGCTCCGGCGTGCCCTCGGGAATGATCCACGCCGGCATGGTCCGAAAGCCAGAATTGTTAGGGTGCTCCTCCTTGGCCGCCCTCATCGCCACGACGCGGCGATTGCCTTCGGCAACTGTGTAGTCATGTCGCAGATAGATTGGCTCTTGGACGCCTCCGGAAAGGATAATTGATCGCTTTAGGCCTTCTGTGTCTTCTTGGCTAATCAGAAGTAGCGTGCAGGCGGCATCGCCGCGCTCGCCTTCTTCCAGTTGCCGCATTGAAAAGCCAACCCTTGGATTCGAAGGATCGAGTCTCACTTCGTCCGGATCCACTTCGGCCATGGTGAGCTCGACGCGGGCGCCTTGGACATTGCGTACGTACACTACCATCGCCGTTTCCTTTCTCACTTTAATCCGTCGCACAGATCAACAAATCGCTCCAAAGCCGCATTTAGATTACGGACGATCGACTTGGCGCCGCCAGTCTGATCCTTGCGCACGCGCTGGATATCATCAAGCCGCGCATCAGCAAGTGCGTCCGTCATCTCGATCATGAGCTTAAATAGCGGCGAACTGAGCTCTGGGCGGTCCTGATTGAGTATTTTCAGCGCCGCGTCTCTGCCTTGCTTATTGAATGCAGCCAGCGCACTTGGATTGGAGACTATGTCGCAAAGCTCCCGCACATGCTGGCCTTGAGCGATCTTGTTGGTGCCGACCCATCGCACGAAATCGTCCAGAGCGTCCGGAGATCGTGCGACCCACTCCCGCAATTCAGGTTTTTTAAATAACTCTTGGAAATAGCTAAACTTTCGCACTGCGCCTGGCCCAGGAAACGCCACCAAATATTTGTTCTTCATCACATCGAAAGCGCGGATATTGTGATTCACTGCGGTTTTCGATGTCTTCAGGATCTTTGCAATCTCCTCCTGCACCATCCCGAATTGACTGAAGAGTTGATGGATGTGACCCGCCTTCTCGAACGCCGACCATTTGTTCTTGCCCCCGACGTGAAGCTCTCCGAGCAATATCGCCACTTGGCGATCGGTAATATCGGGGGGCAGGACGCGAGCAGGAATCGTCCACCAAGTTGGATCGTCGGGGAAATTCTCCCGCAGCTTGCGGTAGACGACGGTGCGGCAATTCCCTTCTGCCACTACCATGTTGTTGCGGACGATTATGCGTTCGATGAGCCCCCTGTTCGCCTGGATTGAGCGGTACAGGTCATGCACATCAGAGTCCGACCATAGGATGTCATGGAGGGCACGTTGTACGGCTTTGCTGCTACCGGCGGAGCTAGCAGCGATCGTGTTGGCTACGCGTGGGTTCGTCGGGTCGAGCAGGACATTGTCGAGAGGAAGGTCCTGCCCTCGCACCTGGACTTTGACCTTGTCCAGCGTGATTTCGTCGACCTGTTCGACGACGATAGTTGCGGCGCCCGCGACGGCCACACTGCGCTTAGCCATTTTTGCCGCCTTTGGTGCCGTCCACGATTGCAAGCACGCTTTCGACGGCTTCTTGGAGCTTGATGACAACGCTCCTAGCTTTTCCCGACTTCTTAAGAAGCGCTATTTCGTTCTGATCCATTTTCGAAAGGGCTTTCGTGAGCGCCTCGACCTGCTTCAGTGTCTTTGAACCCGAGAGCGGGTCTGAATTGCCCAAGACCTTTTTGGCCGCCTTGAAGCCAGATTTCTTGAGCTCAGCGGCAGCCATGCGATTGCCGTATACTTTGTGCAGCTCTCGAACTTCGGCCCCCTTAATGTGATTGTTAACTAACAGTTTCGCGAAATCCTTGCGGAAAACTGGTTTGCCGCGCAGGGCGGCGAGCTTCTTGTTTTTGATGAATTCGAGTGCGTGACTGAATTTCGATTCCAGGATGTCGGTGCCGTTATTGTTCTTCGCGTGCGGGAGCACCTCCTTGACGAGGTACTCATAGGCATCGAGATTTTCTTGCACGTCGCGTGGAGTCACGCGCATTTCATCCGCGATCTGCTCTGGAGACCAGCCGTGCACCTCCTTCAGCTCGTGAATCTGGTCAGCCTTGGCGTACGCGCGCCACTTCGTTTTCCCGGCGACGTGGTACGACGCCATCATCATCGCCATAGCGCGTTCGGGAACGGCTTTTGGCAAGCGCATGACCGGCAGCGTTTGCCAGCGGGGGTCCATTTTCGAACCCTCGTGCAGCGTAAGGACCGCGGTGGTACGGGTGTTGCCTTCGATGACAAGCCCATCGTGGCTAATGATGACCGGATCGTGTAGCCCTCCCGCCTTTCTGATCGCCTTCTGTAGATTGTCGTATCCGGGCTGCTCTTTGATCAGTGCTGCCAGGCTGCTCTGTGACTTTGACCCTCCCTGGTGTTGCAACAGAAATCGAATGCGCGGATTGCTCGGATTTAACCGAAGCGACCCGATGGGCACTGCTTCGTGAGTAACGGGGACTTTCGCTCCGGCGATCGTGAGCAAGAACTGAGAACCCTTCCTCGACGCCATCGATCCGCTCCGTCAGTATCGCCTGCTAAAGTCGATACTGGACAAATAACACGATACCTGACGAACTGACAATACCAATTAACCGATTTTTGGCCACAAAATGTGGCTTTTCTCAATTTTTCCGAGCCCGCCTCAGTCTGTTCCGAAAAAATTACGGAGCGCCACCCCCTTGAAAACTGACCTTTAAGGTGCAACACTTGCAGCCTGGGACTGCAAGACCTGCAGGGGCGGCTATGACGGACAAAAAAGTAGCGCTAAACGGACACCTCGGCTTGGCGGTTAGCCAGCCAGCGCTCATTGGATTCGCACCCGCCAACCTGCTTCACCGTCTGAGCTTTGCGGACGTTCTTAATGAGGACGCCGGTACCGGCTATCAGCGGCGGCTCAATCCCCAACACAGCCTCGACTTCCGCCGCTATGTCCAGACCGACGGGGCGATGACGATTCCTTTGACGTTCAATGTCCGACCTCCCGCGGGGGAGCACTGGCAACTAATCGGGGATGGCCCCCACGCACGGCTTGAAGTCGAGGTAGACGGCCCTCGCGTTCTCGCGCAGGTCGACTGTCAGCATCGGCTGGGGCATCTGCATGATCTGGACGTGCCTCTACCTTTCCTTTGCTTCATTGGCCTAAGCGCACGCGACGAGATGGAGGCGTTCCGCATCATCAACAGCAAAGCAAAGGGTCTCAGCACCAGCCTTCTCGACTACCACGACGCCCAGCTCGCGGTTGACCTTGCCTCGGAGCGCCCTGAGCTCTTCATAGCCCTGCAACTGAACTTGAACGCGGAATCGCCATGGCGACGTCAGCTCGACCTCGGCGGTGAAAAGACATCAGGTCTTACACGTCGTGCATCTCTCAGGACGATGCAGAAGGCGATGCGCGACTATTTCTTGGTGCCTACACAGATCCTCCAACGGGAAAATGTGGAATCGACAGCCGCAATGGTAGTTGAATTCTGGCAGGCAGTGACGGACGTGCTCCCTGGTCCCTGGAGCGACCCACGGGGGCATCTCATCACAAAAGGGGTCGGCGTTTACGCACTGACAGGGCTCATGGGCCAAATCTACCAAGAAAAAGGTTCTGTGTCCCTGTGCAGCCGTCGCGCGTTCCGCGCCGAACTCGCGACCATCTCACCCGATATCGATTGGAGCGGGCAAGGCACCTTCAAAGGGCTGGGCGGAGAAGCTGGGGCTAAGGAGGCACTTCGTATTCTTGTAAAGGTAAGAAATGCCGCCGCCGTGGTGGATAGGGCCGCAAGTCATGGCCGGTAAGAATATTCTGCTCGTCGAGCCTGGTTACAAGAACAAGTATCCGCCTCTCGGACTGATGAAGATCGCCCAATACCATGGGGCCCAGGGGAAGAAGGACAAAGTCCGGTTCGTCAAAGGCGAAGACCGAAGTGTATTTGCGACAGCGTGGGACCGTATTTATGTGACGACACTCTTCTCGTTCGAGTTTGCCAAGATCGCGCAGACGATTGACTTTGCCCTGGACGCTGCCAGCGGTCAGGCGGACAAGGTCTTCGTCGGAGGCATCGCCGCATCTCTGATGCACGAGAAATTCCTTTCCGAATCTCGTTGGCATGGAATCCGCTTTATCAAGGGACTGCTCAGCGCTCCACCCGCCGCGGCGCTCCAACTCGATGAGTTTTCCGAAGAACTATATGCCGACGACCGCACAGGTCGACCGATCGAAGATCTGGTTCCTGACTACGGCATCCTGTCCCAGATCGATTACAAGTATCCGGTGAGCGACGCCTATTTCGCCTACACGTCGCGCGGTTGCATAAGGAAATGCCACTTCTGCGGCGTGCCCAAACTTGAGGGTGCACAACGCGACACAGAGTCGCTAACCGGACTCGTGCGGGAGATCGACCGCCTTTACGGTGAGAAAAAAGATCTCATGTTGATGGACAACAACGTTGCCGCGTCTCCAAAATTTAAGGAAGTCATCGCCGAAATCCGTGACTTGGGCTTCACGCCTGGAGCGAAGCTCAAGCGGGAAGGCCTGCGCGCGCCGGTGCAAAGGCGAGTGGACTTCAACCAAGGGGTCGATGCCCGGATCCTATGCAAGGATCGGATGTATCTGCGCGAACTCGCGCGCATCTGCCTGAAACCACTCCGCATCGCATTCGATCACCTCGGCCTTAAGAAGCCGTACGAGCAGGCGATCCGCTATGCCCACGAGTTTGGGCTGACCGAACTTTCCAACTACATGCTGTACAATTTTCATGACGGGCCTGCCGATCTCTTCGAGAGAATGCGGTTGAATGTGTCATTGAACGAGGAACTGGGGGTGCGGATCTGGTCTTTCCCTATGCGCTACCAACCCACCGACCGCCCCGACCGCGGTCACGTCGGCGAGAAATGGACAAGATATCAGCTGCGTTCGCTTCAGATCGTTTTGCAGGCGACCCATGGAGTTGTCAGCGGCGAGCCGGAATTTTTCAAGCGCGCTTTTGGCGACACGCAGAGGGATTTCGGGGACATTTTGGCCATGCCGCACGACTTCATCTTCAATCGCGATTGGTTCGAACGCTTCGAAGGAAAAGCTGAGCTCGAAGATTTTCGCGCCGCATACGCCTGCCTGATGCCTGGGCAGCGTATTGAACTCATGGCTTTGCTCTCCTCGTGCGATCCCCGCGAGTTCTCCTCGCTGGCACGGCGTTGCGCCGATGCGAGGTTGAAAGCAGTACTGGAGTTTTACGTTCCGGTGCCAAAAGACCAGCTCGCAAAGATTTGGGCCAAGCAAAAGCTGCTTACCGCGGGCACCAAGCAGTTCCAGGTCGGATTGATGGAGGAGGAGATCGTGGAAGATGCCGGGCTGGAAGCGGACGCGCTTTCACCCCCCATCACCGTGCCCAGGCCAAAGGCGCGTCACCAACGAGCGGAAGCCCAATGAACGAACGCAACCTTGCCCGCCAGCCGGAGCTTGCCGGTCCCGCGCCCATTCCGATTGATCGAATTGTGATCGGAAAGGACGTTCTCGAATTGGTCTCCAGCGCGATGTATGTAGATCCGCTCACGATCTACCGGGAATACGTACAGAACGCCGCGGACTCCATCGACGAAGCCCAAGCGGCTAGACTTTTGCAAAAAGGTGAAAAGGGACAGGTCCGCATAGAAATCGATTCCCAACACCGCCGCGTCAGGATCCAGGACAATGGGACCGGACTCCGGTGGGCGGACTTCGGCCGGCGACTAACGGCGCTCGGCGCCAGCGCAAAACGCGGAGGTACCGCCCGCGGCTTCAGAGGAGTCGGCCGCCTCGCAGGATTAGCCTACGCCCAGTGTCTTACCTTTCGGTCGCGGGTCCGCGGCGAAGATCTTGTATCCGAACTGGCTTGGGACTGCCGGCTACTGAGGTCCGCCTTGCGGTCAATCGAAATGGACGCCAGCGTGGAAGACCTAATCCGCAGCGCCGTCACACTGTCGCGAATCCCAGGCGAGGGGTTCCCCTCTCGCTTCTTCGAGGTCGAACTGGACGGTATCGTGAGGCTCCGTAGCGACAAGCTCATGAGCCCGACTGCCATCGGAGAGTATCTGGGCCAGGTCGCTCCGGTACCTTTCGCACCGGATTTTCCGTTCGCCGAACATATCCGCAAAGCACTCGAACCGAGGGTGAAGCTCGACACGCTCGAACTACATATTTCGGGCCTGAAAGAAGTGATCTACCGCCCGCACCGCCGCGGTTTCAGCGACGAGAAGAGGAAGGGCACATTCCAGGATGTTGAGGTGTTCACCATTCCGGACGTCGACGGAGGCCATGCCGCGACAGGCTGGTTACTGCATCACGAGTATGACGGAGCGGTACCAATCGGGATGGGGTTCAAAGGCCTCAGATTCCGCGTCGGTAATGTCCAGATCGGAGGCAACGCTCTCCTGGAAGAGCTATTTACCGAACCCAGGTTCAATTCCTGGTCGATAGGAGAAGTGCATATCCTCGATAGACGCATCGTGCCTAATGCCAGACGCGACGACTTCGAGCAGAACGCGCACTACAGCAATCTCCTCAATCAACTCAGTCCGATCGCGCGTGCGGTGTCGAAGCGGTGTCGAACGAGTTCGAAGCGACGTCAGTTGCTGCGAGACTTCGAACTACAAGAACAAGGCATTAAGGAAAGGCTCAAGATCCTGGCGCAAGGGGGCATTAGACGAGAAGCTCGGAAGGCGCAAACCACGCACATGGGCAATGCGCTGAATAGGATGACCCGCCTCGCCAACGCCCAAGAACTTGAAGGCGAGAAAGAAAAACTGCTTTCACGGGTTGCGAAACATCAGGAGCAGGTCCGAGCGGCAAGTGGAGCGGTCCCCAATTCGCCACTCGATCTGCTCGCGCCACACAAGCGTGCCATGTACGGGCAGATGATCGAGTTGATCTACGACTGTTCGACAAATCGCGTGGCGGCGAAAGCGTTAGTAGACCGGATATTGGAAAAAATTGCCGTGACTGTCGATGGAGTGCCTCAGCGCAGCAAAAAGACGAGACCCGGAAAAGGAAAAAAGTTTGCTTCGGCGTCGCCAGGCCAAGCCCGGACAAGAAAACAACAGAGACTCCCCCCTGTGGCGCCAGGGCGATCTCGCCCAATGTCCAAGCGCTGAAGTCCGTAATATACTGCCTCACGTGGCGTACAGTCGGGAGGTTTCATTGTGCTGGCCCGCCGCGTGCCAGTCATTGGCAATGTTAGCTCACGCTTAGGCTAAAGAGGGGGAAGTCTGCGTGTCCAGGGGTAGGTTCGCAAGCCAATAGGCTGCGTGTTCGTATGTGAAGAAAATCGAAACGACCTCTCCGCTATCTGGGATCACAATCTCTGTCAGCCGGCCCCTTACGTCCGAGATGCTTCCGTCGCTCTCGAAGCGAACTGTTTTTTCGTTCATATTTCCCTTAAGCGCGGCAGTTATCGCGTCGCGCGTCAGGCGGCGACCATAGTTTTCATGGTGCATATTGCAAAGGATAATGAGGTTCCCCGCATGGCGTGCGCCACCTCCTGACTTCAAATCGAGATGGTGCGCTTCTATCACACGGCGGCGCACTTCCTCCCATTGAACATAAGCGTAACGCGCTGACCAGACTGATCGTTGAGCATTTTCCTCCGAAAACGGATACCCCTGAGCCATTCCGGGTCCTTGCGCGACTGCCGATCCGGCACGTCTGGACGACGAACTACGACACGCTGACCGAAGTCGCCTGGGATCAGGAGCGAAAGCTGCTGGACGTGAAATCACGCAACGCCGATCTCGGCGTTGATAAACCCTGGGCACATTCGATTCTCTACAAGATGCACGGCTCGGTTGATCATCCCGCCGAAGTCGTCATCGCTAAGGACGACTACGAACTCTATCGTCGCGAGCGCCCTGGCTTCCTACAGGTTCTGACGGGTCAGCTGGTGACCAAGCAATTCCTTTTCCTGGGGTTTAGCTTCACGGATCCAAACATCAGTCATCTGTTCGCCAGCATCCGCGAGGCCTTCAAGGACGATGGACCGGAGCACTACGCGATTGTCCGCCGACCGAAACGCGGCTCAGGTGCAGGGGCAGCAAAACGCCTCGGCACCGAGAAGATACGTCATTCGCTCTGGGTACAGGACCTCCAGCGCTATGGGATTAAGTGCGTGGAAGTTGACGAGTATGACGAACTCGACGAGATGCTGCACGCTGTGGAACTCAGACTTTCCGCGAGGAGCGTCTTCGTATCGGGCAGCCTTCCGGATTCCGCGCCCGCCGATCAGCGACGCCGTGTGGAAGACGTAGCCCGCGCCATAGGAAATGTTATTGCGGTTCACGAGAAGCGATTGGTGTCCGGCTTCGGTCTTGTCGTCGGTAGCGCGTCGATTGCCGGTGCCCTTGGCGTCGTGCTGAAGGAATCTGCTCCGAACCTTGAAAAGAGCTTGCTATTGCGTCCGTTCCCGCAGGAAACACCACCTGGGACGGACATGGCAGCCTTCCATGCGCGGTATCGCGATAGCATGATTCAGCAGGCCGGGATCATAATCTTCATCTGCGGGTTGAAGGAAGCTACAGGAGGCGGTGCACCGGTGGTCGCCGACGGCGTGATCGAAGAATTCGAAAGCGCGCAGCATCACGGCCGGGTAGTGATCCCCGTCGGCGCGACGGACGGCGCTGCCGCGGAGATTTGGAGCCGCCTTGAACGGGCAAGACTTATGCCCTTGGGGCTAACACGCAGGGATTTCAACTGTCTGAACGATACACAGCAGACCGCCACGGCCCTTGCAAAAATCGTAGAGAAGGCAATTACGGCGCTCGATAGGCCCCATCCGGTCCGCGGACGGTCCGCGGCTCGTCGCGCTGTGGCGCGGGACGCGTGAGCGCGCGTGATCTGCAACTCGCTAGGGGTCTGATCTTGCCGCTCGGGTGGCAAAAAAGCTGCGACTGGTCACCCAATCGCAGCCCCATGTTAGGCCCTGCCGTACCGTAGCCTACCTTACCGCGCAGTCAGCACGGCAGCGACCACGTTCGAGCAGGTGCTGTTCTGGCTTCAGGCACGGAAAATTCCGCCCGGAGAATGTCCATGCTAACCGATGATCAGGCGCGATTGCTCAAGGAATGGAAGCTGATCCCACAACGAGTGCTCGACGCACGCGGGATGCAACGGGCCGAGTTCCTTCGGGAAGCTACTGCTCAGGGCAAAGTGGCTTTCGCACCTCACTCGCCGTGCGTGCACGGGCATGTATTCTGGCTTGGGAGCGGACATTGCGTCCAGTGTCGTCCGCAAGTGCTAACGAGCTGGCGCAAATATTACGAAGATGGATGGGTGTATATTGCTTCATCGGAAACGCTTCGCCTACACAAGATTGGTGCAACGACTTCTCCTTTCGAGCGACCGCGCCAGTTACGCGAGGGCTACGGGGGCGCGAAGGACTGGCTAACCACTTATCGTCGGCAGTTCCGAAATCACGGCCGGGTTGAGGACGGGGCGAAAAAGGCTTTGGAGCCGTTCAAAGTTCGGCGGGAGTACGTACATCGGGGCAAGCTCATCGATGCACGGGAGCTGTTCAGCTGCAATTATCAGGTTGTACGCGACGCGATCGACGCTTTTGGTTTCCAAGCTTTGGGCGACGGTGATGAGGCGGGAAAAATCCTTATGCGCTGGTAGCCAGGCGAATCCTACATGTTGTGCAGCGCGCTAAGTGCAAGTGCGGATGGAATTCCAATCCAATGGTAACTCGGATGTCGGCGATCGCTGCGTTCACAAGGGCTAAGGGTCACAGATTGGCACGACAACATGGGGCGCAGCGCGGCGCGAGAGACCGCGTAAGCCTTTCGCCGTATCAGCGGCCCATGCCGGATCGCAGCCTAAGGGGCCCTTTGGCGAGCTTCCGCGTTATCCAATGGTACCATTTCGAATCGCCCACTTGAATTAAACTTATCCCTAAAAGGGGCCCATCTCGATTCCACCTTCTATGGAGATAACGTTTGTCTCGCGCTAAAGGAAAATCTGTAGGCGACCCAGATTGGCACTCCGCGACGGGTTTGCCACCCCAGACGGAATTACGCCTTCTCAGGCGATGCGAATACTCTGACGCCGAAATCGCAGGTATGAATCAAGACCAAAAAGCTGCAGCGATCAGAGAGGCCATTGAATTCGGGATCTACGCCGGTTCGCTTCCTCCCTCCCCTGTCGAAGTTACTCAGGCAGATGGTCCTATATTTTTCGATGTTGAAACCGGACTCCCACTTACCCTTGAGGAGGTAGCAAGGCGCGGTGTTTGCATTTATCGATCCCCCGATACTGTTCCGCTTTATCCTCTCTTCGAGAAATCTTCGCTGAAAAAGGCGCTTCTTAAATTTCAGCAGGATCAAACGCTGGACTTGGCTGATCGCGAACACCTGAAGCGATTGGCGGCCGATGAGAGGCTGCAAGAGCACTGGAATTATATTGTTCGCTGCTGCAAGCCGAAAGATCCTTCAGCTGCATCGGCCGGTCAGCTCATTTGGCACGTGTTGGCTGCACGCCGCGCGGCTGAATTCGTCGAGGAATACCCCGAAAGACAGCAACATGCACAGAATGCAGAAAGTCTTGCCGGTTTCTTGAAGAAGAAAGGCCAAATCGACAAGCAAACTTTTCTCTTACTGAAGAAACTTGCGCACGACTTGAAGCAGCCGGAGGACCTAAGGCCGCTCACCCCAGCTGCCATTCCGGTTAGCCGCAAGGCGCGGAATACGTTCGAGGGCCATACGACGACCAAGTCTCGTGTGCTTAAGGCCTTTATGACTTGGATGAGCAGGCACTTAAGGGCCACGTATGGGCAACCGCTTAATGAACTGGTTGCAACGCTTACGGACATCACTTTCCCCGAACGAGAAACAACGGTCGACCAGGTTCGGGCCGCCGTTAAGCCGACTACCCGAAAAGGGCGGTCCGCCAAGTAACGGTGCTCACCGGACTGGTGCATTCGGCGCGCGAATGCACCATCGAGACTCCTGACAATTGAGAGATATTCGTTCACTGGGATGCGCTGGCGTCCTTCGGTCGCCAGGCCTCCGCACATTCGCGACCCGTGCTGCGTCGAAGATTGATAACGCGTCTCTGCTATTTGCTTGGAGTTCTCAGATGTCGCCCCGTAATCAAGATCACCCGTCGACCGGAGGCAATCTGCCGCGTCTCCGCTCAATCAAGCAGGCTACTTTCGAGCTAGGTATCGGGCGTTCAGCTCTCTACGAACTGATCGCCGCCGGGAAGCTCAAGACCGTCAAGGTCGGACGGCGCCGCCTCGTCCCGCGCGAGGCGATTGAAGAATTCATCGCCGGACTCTCCGGATAACGGGGGCCAGCATGAAATCCCGCACAGACTCACCGTTCATTCCACTCGGCGGTGCCTCAGGTGTTTCTCGGGCCGGGCGCGCCCCAGCACAGAGATTCTTCACAATCGATCAGATCGCCGATGCACTCAACGTATCAGGGCGAACAGTCCGCCGGTGGATCAAGGACGGCAAGCTTGTTGCTCATCGGTTCGGGGTCGCGGTCCGCATCGGCGCGGATGATTTTGCGGCCTTTGTGGCGCAGCACCGGGGTATCTGACAGGGAGGAAAGTCGTTTCCGCAATTGTCATGTTATGTCAGTATCTTATGCAATTTCGGGAATACTAGCAACTCATCAATGCCCCATTTATGTTATGCTAGTACTCCCGAAATTCACTCGCTGGCCGTTCCTGTCCTCTGGGGTCACCGGCAGTCCGCAAAGGAGATCACGCCATGAATGCCCCGCCTGCCCCTCAGCCCGCCATACCGGCCACCCTCAAGGACGTGGTCGATCGACTGGCGGCTAATCCCGGCCTCTCCGAAACGCGCAGGCGAGACCTGCGTTCTGCCGTCGTCATCTACGGGAAGCTCAAGGGCGAGCCGCTCTCGGCCATCTCGCTCGACCTCGCCGTGATTCGCCGCACACTCGACGGGGTCGTGCCGGCGCAGGCAAAGGTGTCTCGCAAGCGCTGGGCAAACCTGCGCAGCGACCTTGCGGCCGCAATGGATGCATCGGGGCTGCAACCGATGCTCAAGACCGCCGATGTCGAGCTCGATCCCACCTGGGACGCGCTGCTGGGTTCCGTGCAAGACAAGGGTGTCAAGTATGGCCTTTCCCGGCTTGCCCGCTGGTCCACTGCCCGTCTGATCAGCCCGACGGCGGTCGACGACGGCATCCTCGAACAGTTCTTCGCGGAGCTGGAAGCGACGAGCCTCGTTCGCAATCTTGGCGGTCAGCGCGGCAGCGTCGCAAAGGCCTGGAACAGGCTCGCGACCTTTTCTGCTGACCATGCCCTTCGCCGTGTCCAGGTCTCCAGCAACAGGCCAGTCTCCACGCGGGTGCCATGGCTTGAGCTTCCTGCCTCTTTTCGCGAAGAGGTCGAAAAATACCTGCTCTGGTGCAGCGTCCCCGACCCGCTGGATGAGCAGGCGCGCGCACGCGCACTTGCGCCGGAGACCGTGCGCCTGCGCCGTGATCATATCCATCTCGCGGCTAGCGCAGCCTGTGCCGCTGGGACTGATGCAGAGCGCCTGACTTCCCTCGCCGAACTTGCCGAGCCTGAGATGTTCCGCGTTGTTCTGCGTCATCTCTGGGCAAAACGCGGCGGCAAGCTAACGTCCTATACTCGCGACGTCGCCGGCACCCTGATCGCAGTCGCGTCGGAGTGGGTGAGGGTCCCCGCCGACCAGCTTTCCAACCTGAAGAAACTACGCGGAAAGCTGGGCAGCCTGCGATCGGGGTTGACCGAGAAAAACAAGGCGTTGCTGCGCAAGTTCGACGATCCTCGGCTGGTGGCTAGTCTGCTTGAGTTGCCGGACAGATTGTGGCGCACCGCTCGTCGAAATCTTGCTCAGTCGAGCCGGTGGTTTATCGATCTGCAGACTGCGCTGGCCGTAGATATTCTTCTGCATGCGGCGCCGCGTATGGAAAACCTCGCCGCACTGAAGTTCGATCAGCACCTGCATTGGCCGCAGGGGCGCGGCAAACCGGCGCTTCTCGTTATTCGGATGGAGGAGACGAAGAATGAGAGTCCGCTCGAGTTTGAGCTTCCGACCGCGCTTGCCGACCGGCTCTATGCGTTTCGCAATGAGATTGCGCCGGCAGTGATCGGCAGGCGCCCAGACGCCCTGTTCGTTTCCCGCAAAGGCCAGCCGAGAGCTCTCAGGACGATCGGGTTGGCTATCGAGAAGAGCGTGCTCAGACATGTCGGTATCAAGCTGACATGTCACCAGTTCAGGCACATAGCGGCGAAAATCTACCTCGATGCGAATCCCGGGGCGTACGAACTGGTTCGCCAGCTCCTCGGACACAAAGATTTGAAGACGACGACAAGGTTCTATGCCGGCATCGACACGAGGCGGGCCGGGCGGGCGCATGCTCTCCTCGTCGCGCGATTGCGGGAAGCCAGACCCGCACGCGTGCGCCGGCGTCCGAAGCCTCCGCAGGAGTAGTACTATGCCCGGACCCCGACCAAAGCTGCATTTGCCTTTTGCTCATTGGCCCGCGGCAGACAGAAGTCTCTGGCAGGACACCACCCAGAACGATGATCCCTTCAGCGATGCTGCAGGGGCTCGGCTGGCCAAGGCAACCCTGCACAGACTTTGGATGGGCTGGCGTCGGTTCCTCGGCTTCTTGACGATCACCGAGGCAACTGCATTGGAAATTGCTCCGGCCGAACGCGTCACCTTCGAACGTGTGCGGCGGTTCGCTGATCACCTGGCCGAGACAAATACGCCGCATTCGGTGGCCATTCAGATAGATGCTTTGTACGGCGCTGCCCGCGCCATGATGCGGGAGCAGGACTGGAGCTGGCTCCGAAGTGTCAAAGCTCGCTTGTACTCTGCGGCTGGCAGGAAAAGCCCGGCAGGCCCTGTCATTACAAGCGTGCAACTCGTCGGTCTTGGCGAGCAACTCATGAACGAGAGTAAGACAGTTCCAGGTACTCCGGTTAAAATGACTGACGCCATCCGCTATCGTGACGGCCTGATGATCGCTCTCCTTGGGTTCATTCCGCTGCGGCACAAGAATTTTGCCGCTATTGAGATCGGCCGCGATCTCATCAGGGAGGGTGAAAACTGGTTTATCGCCATCCCGCCGGAAGACACCAAGACGAAAATTGCCATGGATTTTCCGGTACCCGAGATCCTGCAGCCTCATCTTGCGACATATCTCGATCACACTCGACCGCGCATGCTCCGCCAGCCGGCATGCAATGCCCTCTGGGTAAGTGCAAAGGGAGGAGGGCTGTCCTATTCCGCGGTCGGGCCGGTGGTGACGCGGCACACAACCCAACGGCTAGGGATTCGAATCTCCCCTCACGACGCGCGTGATGCTGCGGCAACGACATGGGCAATAGCGGCTCCTGATCAGATCGGGGTTGCGCGCGACCTTCTTACCCATAGCGACCTGCGAACGACGACGAGACACTACAATCGAGCGCGCGGGATCGAGGCTAGTCGCGCTCATGCTCAGCTACTCGCAAAGATTCGCCGAAGACGATCGTGACATCGGAACTGATGAGTGCACCGGCATCGAGTCGTTGCCTTGGTGCCAGCGCTCATGCCAGAGGTGCGGCGCGACTATAGCTTTTGGGCCGAAATTTGCCTTGGCCGACTCTCTTCGCTAGCGGGACAGCCTGATGATTCTACTAAGGGCGCTTGCCCCATTGCGGCGCAAGAACCTCGCAGCCCTCGACATGGTTCGACTCGTCCACTTTGTCAACGGTGCTTGCACGATTCTCATCGGCAGGGAGGAGACCAAGACGGGTACTTCACTCGAGTTCAAGGTCCCCGGCTTGTTATTGCCCTATCTCGACGAGTACTTGCGCTTGGTGCGGCCCCGACTCAACTCCGATGCGCGCTGCACGGCGCTGTGGGTGGGCGCCAAAGGTGGAGCACTGTCGTATGCCGCGATCCAAGGAATATTTGCCCGCCACTCCACGCAGCGGTCCGCACGAGGTCAGGGCCGCGGCCGGCCACCACCTGGGCCGTCTTCTCGCCCGAGCAAATCGGCGTCGCGCAGGAGCTGTTGGCGCACAAGGACGCGCGAACTACCACGGTGCATTACAATCGGGCGCGGGGGATTGAGGCGAGCCGTGGACTTTTCAAGGCGCTCGCAAACGTTCGAGCTACCGGCAGGTCATAATTTCTTGCGCTAGCCGTGCCGTCGCAACGCCCAAGCCTGACGCGCGCGTCGGAGTTTGTAGACGCATTCGGGCCATCCCCCAAACAGAGTTAGCCCGCCAAGTCTCGTGCAGTGCGAACTCGCGGCCGTTGGGTTCGGATCTCCATCGACGGGGACAGCGTGGTTTCTAGATCAGGTTTCCCATGGCATCTATTGGCGCTCGATGTTGGCCTCGCGAGCCAGGTGATCAAAAGAGGTCCGGTCTTCATCAAGGAAATTTGCAAATTCCGCCGGGCTGTCGGTAGCCGGTTCAAGAGCACGATCTATGAGTGTCTGTTGCCTGAATATTGGATCGTTCATCACAGCCACGATATCTACGTGCAGCTGCCTGACAATCGTCGGCGGCGTTGCTGATGGAACAACGAGGCCGACGTAATTGCGGTTGAGCTTCTCGGCATAGCCTAGCTCCAGGAGGGTGGGGACATTCGGGAACAACGGGGAGCGCTTCGGGCTATCGACCATAAGGGCGACGATCTTGCCTTCGCGAATAAGCGGCGGAAAATTTAGTCCGCCCGAGAACAATACCGGGGTGGATCCGTTGAGGAGAGCAGTAATGGCCTCGCCGCCACCCCGAAATGGAACGCTGACCATGTTCATGGCCTTTTGCTGGATCAACCGCTCTAGAAACAGCCGCTGCCCCACTGCTGGGGCTGAGAAGGCAAGCGGTTTCTGCTGGGCCAAATGAATCAGGTCATCTAAGGTCTTGACCTTGAGCAGTTCAGCTGCGACGAGAACCTGGGTATTGAAAAACAGGTTCGTTACCGGTGCAAAGTCCTTGCGCGAGTCGTAGGGCGCGTACTTGTAGAGAAACTCGCTGTAGACGAGCGTCTCGCCGGACAAGACGCACAGTGTATGGCCATCTGGCGCCGATTCCGCACAGGCCCGGCCAGCAATCATGAAGCTTCCGCCAGGCCGCGGCTCTACTATGACGGTTTGTCCCCAACGCTTCTGCAATTCCGCGGCAAGCGCCCGAGCAAATATGTCGTAGGTTCCTCCCGCACCGCTGTTTGTGAGGATCCTGACCGTGTGCGTTGGATATTCGTCAGCCGCTGTTATGGCCGTCATCCAGCCTGCGCCCGCCCCCACAACGGTTACAAGCAGCATGTACACCGCGACGACACGTAGGGCATTGCGAACTCTGTTGCACCCAAGCTCCGGTATCATTTCCGTTCCCATGTTAGAATTGACGCGCTGAGCCTCAGGTTGGAATGTTCTGCACGAACATGTCCTCCGGAAATTTATGGCCAAGGCCCTTCTTGACTGCACCCTCGTAAATGCGACCGGCAATAGACGCAAACTGAACACCTTGAATGCCTGCGCTGATCCCAAAGTCACCTTCAATCGTGCCATAAGAATGGTTGGCGAGCACCGTGATTTCATCGCGCCGACGGTCATCGGAATAGGTTCGACCACTCTTCCAGTCGCAGCAATCGACTATGCGCGCATTTACATACCGGTCTTCGCTCTGTGGCCCAGTCGGGACCTTGGCCCGCTCCTCTGGTGTTCCGGCAATCCAACTCAAGACGTGCAGCTTCATGCCAAACCCGTCATCGATGAGTCCCTTTGCTGATGGCGGTGTTCGCCGAACGAGAATTCCCGCTGCGTCGATCTTCGCGCAGACCTCAGGACTGAACTCCCAAGGTGTGACGCTGTTGAGGTGCATACCCGGCCGAATCCAGTCCGGCTGGGCCACAGGCTCCATTGAAGTCGTGCAGGAAGCCAGAATGTCCGCTCCCCGAACGACCTTTTCGGCATTATCCATCGGGACGATTTCGCAATTAACCTTCGGCTTCATCACCTCCAGATAAGTCTCAAGATGCTCCCGGTTCGGGCTATAGACCTGGATGCGCTCTATTGGCCGGGCAACCTTGGCAGTGAGAGGGAAGAACTTTGCCATGCCGCCGCTGCCGTAAATGCCCAGCACATGCGAATTTTCGCGCGACAGATACTTCATGCCGAGGGCCGCCGTTGCTGCGACGCGCAAATGCTGTACATAGCCGTCGTTCATTATCGCGAGCAGGGCCGCATTCCGCGTGCTGAAGAGCAGCACTAGACCCCCATATAGTCCTGGCCGAGTGTTGTACGTCGTCTCTCGCATTTTGCCGAATCGTTTGACCCAGCCGTAGATGTCAGGCTTGAGCCGGACAGCGAAATAGCCGGGATCGCGGACGCCGCCCTCCATCGAGCTCAGTGAAAAATAGTTTTCAGGATTTTCCGTTGGGATCAGGTTGTCCACTCGCGGCCGTCGTAAGGCATTGCCCTCTGCCAATTGCTTGATACCGTGCGCCAAGGCGTCCATAGCGCTTTCGGGCGTGATGCTCTTTTCCTGGTCATCATTGTTAAGAAATATCGCCATTTCTCTCCTCCCTATGTCACGGCGGTTTGTCGATGAACAGCGCAGAAATCAAGGTGTTCTGTCGATGCTGACCATGCAACCTTACAGATGTGGCGCACCCCGCAAGCGCTCAGCGATCGGCACGACCAAAACGTTCCCAGTAGATCAAGCGTGTACGCAGCACTACCAACAATCGATCCAGCGAAAAACCCATGATGGCAACAGCGATAACGTGGCATAGTCAAACGATGCAGATTCAAAGAGATGCAATAGCCGAGCCCCACGCTCTCCCCGATCATTTCCGCGAAAATCACAACTATGAAAGCCACCGGTAGGGCAATTCGTATCCCAGCGAAGATGTCCGGTGCAGCCGCTGGAAGAGCGACCTTCCAGAATAGACCCAGACGGCCTGTTCCCATGTCTACGCCACGGATCCCAAAATATGCGTTCACGGTGATCGGATAAGCGCACTCTAAAAACACTAAAGCGACCTTCGAACTGGAACCAAGTCCAACAATAAAAATGAAAATGGGATAAAGCACAATTTTTGGGACAGGGTAGCTGATGCTGAACATGGGTGACCGCGCTCAGCCTTTGGTGCAAGGCTGGCCCCGTCTGGAAAATGCCAGGCTTCCAGCACAGCCCGAACAGCCGCTAACGCCCACTCCTCGGCGGGATTGAGCAGAACTACTCAAGTCGGGATGTCCTGAAGGAACATTTCCGATGGCATTTTAATACCGAGGTTCTTTTCGACAGCAAGTTCGTAAATACGTCCTCCTACACTGGCGAACTGAATACCTTGGATGCCCGCACTGTGAGCGGCATCTCCCGGCAGAGTGCCATAAGAATTATTTTCAAGAGTGGTTATCTCGTTATCATGCTTCCGTCGGTAAGGCTCTCCAGTTTCCCAATTCACACAGTCGACATACCGCGCCTTTGGAAACCGCTCGCGATCCTCGCCTCTGTTTTGAAGCGCGGCGCTGTTCGGCGGTATCTTCGCCCGTTCTTCCGGCCGACCAGCTGCATACGTAAGACCGTCAATTCGCAGTGCAAAATCATCATCGACAAAGTTGGCCGCGGACATAGGGGTTCGCCTGGCGAATAGCCCAACGACATCAACTCTTTCGAAAATATCGGGACCAATCTCGTAGGCTGTTACATTGGCAATATGGGTGCCGGGCTCAAGCCACTTGCCCTCGACCACAGGTTGGTAAGCATTAGTGCAGGCCGCGAAAATATCAGTGCCAACCAGTACATCTTTAGGGTTTTCGAATGGTATGATTTCGCACTCAACTTTTTTTGAGACATCGCGCACGTACGCCTTCACATGTTCTTTGTTTGGGCTAAACACCTTGATTCTCTTGATGTCTCGGATCGTTGTGAACGTTTCTGCAAAATTGCGCGCCATGCCTCCCGTACCGACAATGCCAAGCGTGGACGAATTCGGCCTGGACAGGTACTTCGCTCCGATCGCAGCGGCCGCAGCTACCCGGTAATGTTGAATGAAACCGTCATTCATGATTGCAAGCAGCTCGGCATTGGCGACGCTGAACAAAAATACGAGTCCACCGTACAGTCCGGGTTTGCTGTTGTACGTAACACGGCGCCGCATCCCGTTGACGATAGGCCAGGAGATCATGTCGGGCTTGATTCGAAGCGCGTAATAACCGGGCTCTCGAATCCCACCCTCCATCGAGCTAAACGCAAAAAACTGATCAGGTAGAGTACTCGGAATAAAATTATCTATGCGCGGGCGCCGTATTGCATCCCCACGAGAAAATTGCCGTATGCCTTGCTCCAGAGCATCGACCGCAGACCTTGCCGAAATTGCCTTTTCTTGATCTGCGTTATTCAAGAATATTGGCATTCATTTTCCATACTGGGGGTTTGGGCATTACAGCAGCGACGGTCACATAGGCACATCTTTAGTCTCGTGGTACATGTATGTTGCAATCACAGCGACTAGATTGATCGCGACAAAGAGTGCACTCACGTATCTTAAATCTCCTGAATTCGCTACAATGAGGCTTGCAGCGATCACGGGCAAAAGTCCGGCACCAAGGACATTACCAATTTGTTTGCCCAAGGCGACGCCGGTAAAGCGTACGCGCGCGTCCGTGAACAGCTCAGCAAAAAAGATATAGCTGGTCCCGAGCGAAGACGGCTGAAGCAGCATACCCGGGAGTGCCATCGCCATCACGATTTTCGTCCACTCGCCCGTCTGCAGAAGGGGGAAGAAGACGAGGGGAACGTAGAACGCCGCGGCGATAAAGCATAACCCCATGACCAGACGCCTGCCGACGATATCGGAGACAAAGCCGAAAAACGGCGTTGCAAAAATGCCAACAAAGTTGCCCAACGAGATACCAAAAAGGGCCGCAGGTTTTGGCAGATGCAAAGTCTGTAGCGCATAAGATAGGCCGAATACGGCGGTGAAATAAAAGGTCGCAGTCTGGCCGAGCGAGATAATCATCGCAATCAAAACCGGGATCTTGTATTTGCGTAATACCTCCATGACCGGAACGCGAAACGGCTTTGCCGTTGCGATGCTCGCTAGAAATGCCGGCGATTCCTCGATTTTCAATCGGATGTAAAGCCCAATTGCGACCGCAATGACGCTCAACAGGAAGGGAATGCGCCAGCCCCAGGCCAACATGTCCTCGTTAGAGAGGCGCGCGACCACATCCACAGTGACGCCGCTTAACGCAATTCCCGCGGGAACTCCGCTGGCGCACCATGACGTATAGAGGCCTCGCCTGTTCGGTGGGCTACTTTCCGCGACAAACACTGGCGCCGAGGAATTCTCACCGCCATACGCGAACCCCTGCAAGAAACGAAGGACTGAAAGGGTGATTGGTGCAGCGACACCGATCGTATTATAGGTTGGCACCAAACCAATTGCGGCGGTGGCTGAACCCATCAACGAAAGCGTCAAGATCATCGTCATTTTGCGGCCGAGACGGTCGCCAATGTGGCCAAAGAAAATGCCTCCTAGTGGTCGCGCCACAATACCGACCGCGAAAACACTAAGAGATGCAATTGTTGCGATGGCTGGACTAAGATTGGGGAAAAACAGCGGGTTGAACGCGACCGGCGTTAGCAACGCATAGACGATGAAGTCGAAGGCCTCCAGCGCCGTTCCCAGAAAAGTCGAGATAACAAGCCGCCTGAGCTGCCCTTTATCGATCATCTGTTCCCTTCGCGCCGGATCACAGAACGTGTGCGGCAGCTCATACCGCTATTTGCGTATTGCGGATCATCCACCTAGATAAGTCCGAAGTCTAATAACTTTCCTGCCTGAAAGCATGAACCGGAGATATGCCTATCATGGAGCGGGTCCGAAGCAATCAACGAAGTCCATTCGGACAACCTCTTTGTAGCACCTCATCAGTGGCCAAATGAGACGTGGGCACTGACGATCTTCCAGCCCTTATCCGTGCGCAGCCAAATCTGCGTCTGGCGCCCAATCTTGTCCGAGTTTGCTGGCAAAAATTCGACGTTCGCAACACCAAAGTCCGTTCCAAAAGTCGCTATGCGCCGGTTTTGCAGGCTGCGTCGCTGATCAATGGGCCCCCGTTTCATGCGAAATTGTGCAATCGCGGAGTGTCCGTACAGCCGTTCTTGCTCCCGCGTTCCAAATCGCGTTGTTTGCGGGCTGTCCCAGAATATCTCATTCAGCGCAGCAATGTCGTTGCCGATTAGTGCCCGCTCATAGTCATCAAAGGCTGCAGTTAGCTCCGCCACCACGCTTGGAATATTGATGTCCACCATTACAGTTGAGTCCTTGAGGCGATTACGGTGAACCGGCAACGGCGTTTTGTGTTTCAAAGTGGGTGACAAGCTCGGGCGGTTATACTTGGTCGCCTCGGTAACATGTCACTGACACACCGACCTCTCTGCTACTTACTTCGTTTCGTAGTATACCCGAGCTCCTGACATACGCGTCTGATCTCCCTGATCAGCAGTAGGCTTACGGCGCTCAGCGTTGACGAGCGGCGGCGCAGAATGCCGACCGGCCGGGCAGGAACTTCGGTCCTGAACGAAATAGCCTTCAGCAATCCCGATCTTTCCTCCACGGCAATCTCATCGCGCGGTAGAAATCCGACAAAATCCGTCTCAATCAAAACTGACTTGACGTACAGGGCGGAGTCGCACTCTATGACCGGGACCGGTGGAGGCAAGTTGTCCACCGTGAAGATCTGGTCGAGCATGCGTCGGAGCGGCGTGGTGGTATTCGCCAGTACCCAACGGCATTTCACTAGTTCTTTTGGTCGCACCGACTTCTTACGGGCAAGTGGATGGTTGCACGACGCAACGATAACGGGTCGGTCATCGAACAGGAATTCCTCGACGGTCCTCGTTTCGGACCGATGGGCGCTTAAGGGAGAGACAGCAAAGTCGATATCACCGTTAACCAGCATCGGAATGAGATCGGCGGCGGTGCCAGCCCATACCGAAAAACGACTTTTGGGACGGTCGGCCGCCAGACGAATTGTCGCAGTCGGCACTAGGCGGCTTGCGACGCCCTGAGCTACGCCGATCCGGACGTGCGTCTCGGTACCGGTGCGCAAAGCATGAATGTCGCGAAGAAGTTCCTGAAGCTCGATCCGCATGGATCTGCCACGAGCCAACACTGCATCGCCGTAGATGGTCGGGACTACGCCACGCGAGCGGCGTTCCAATAGTTTCACTTGGAGTAATGTTTCCAAGTTGCGGATGCTTTTTGTGAGCGCCGGCTGCGAGATGCCCAAGCTCTCGGCCGCCTTGCCGATGGTACCCTTCTCCACGGCGGCAATGAGATGGTTGATGTGGCGGAGTTCCAGAATAATAACCGCAGGTTATTGGCTTATGTCGCATTAATTATTAGACAAAGGACCGATTGTAAGTCAATCCTGGGGTTGCGGCATAGATTTTGGCTATGGATCCTACGATCTTTGGAACGCTCGTGAAGTATCGAGAACAGGAGATGGTGGCCCGAGTCTCGTCCGCCAAACTGACGCAATGGCACGAGTTCAAGTTTACTCGCCCCGGCTTTGGCGCGCTGGTTTTGGCTCGTATTTCTCGACTTAGGAGGAGACCAGAATTGTGATTGCACCGAATCCGGATGTTTCAGACCTTGTGCGCGACGGTTGGGTCCATCGCCGGATCTATACCGACCCTGACATTTTTAAGCTCGAGATGGAACGTATTTTCCATCGCACCTGGATCTTCGTGGGGCACGAAAGCCAGGTGCCACATCCCGGTGACTTCTGTTGCACTACAATTGGCACCCAGCCGGTCCTAATGGTGCGTCACACCGACCGGACCGTGCGGGTCATCTACAATCGGTGCAGTCACCGCGGTGCCAAGGTGGTCAATGAGGCCTCCGGGAATGTCCGTCGCTTTCGCTGCCCGTATCATGCATGGACCTACGAGACCGACGGGAAGCTCCGGGTCGTTCCAATGCGCAACGCATACCCAGCGGATATCGATTTTTCCGATCAAAAATTCGATATGTCACCTGTGGCGCGTTTTGAAAGCTATCACGGATTTGTTTTCGCGAATTTGAGCAGAGAGGGTCCTGGGCTCCACGAATATTTCGGGGGTGCACAGCGCGCCATTGACGATTTGATCGCACGGGCTCCAGAAGGAGAAGTCGAATTTATCGGAGGCGTGCAGAAGTACGAATTTCGAGGCAACTGGAAGCTACAAACTGAAAATCTGTGTGACCAATATCATACCTCCTTCACGCACGAATCCTCTGCCTCGAAGGACGGCTATCAATACAAACGAAGGGCGGGCGACGATCAGCAACAGACGCGCATTCTCAACGAGAAGGGTGAAATAGTTTCTCACGACTACGGCGTTTGGTTTTATCAGAATGGGCACAATTCCATCGGCGCAATGCATTTCGAGACTGAACCGACTGGGCCAGTTTACGAGCGTTATCGCTTAGCTCTCGAGAAACGACACGGGGCCGCACGTACGAAAGAGATACTTAAGCTCAAGCGACATAACGGATTCTTCTACCCAAGCATGGATATCCACCACATGGGCCAGTTCATCCGGGTATTCCGGCCGCTGGAGGTCGACCGGACACAGGTCCTCGCCTTCCCGATGCATCTTAAGGGGGCGCCTATTGAGCTTTACGAAGATGTCATCCGCGTCATGAATCTAAGTCATTCAGCAGCCGCGATAGCCCAGACCGACGATCTCGAAGTCTTCGAGCGCTGCCAAGCCGGTCTTTTGGCCCAGAATGAAGACTGGATGATTTATATGCGCGGCTACGGGATGGATGTCGATGATGAGGCTGGTGTGAAGTATGGGCCAAACACAAGCGAGAACGCGATGCGAGTCCAGCACCAGGTCTGGCGTAAATTCATGACCTCCGAATGAGGGCTGGCGATCATGAACGGTGATCTAGGTGGACAACAACACGCTGCGCGTGTTGCAAGGCCCGATTTGCGTGAACTCGAAGCCTTCGTCCACGACGAGGTGAGATTGCTCGATGAACGCCGATTCGAAGACTGGGTGGATCTGTTCGCAGATGACGGCGTGTACTGGGTACCGACGACACCTGGCCAAGCCACCCCTGCCCGCACGGTTTCGCTATTCTACGACGACAAAAATGCAATGAAGGCGCGGATAGCTCGTCTGCGTCATCCACGCATCTACGTTCAAACGCCACCCTCGCGAACACGTCATCTAGTCTCTGGATTCCGCTTAGAGGAAGCCAGTGTACCACTAGGTGAATACGTCGTGTCCTCGAGCTTCATCATGCTAGAGTACAGGCCTGGCAACGAACAGCGCGTGTTCGGCGGGCAATTCTTGCATCGACTACGGTCCGCTCAGGGACGATTGCGGATCGTGCTCAAGCGGGCCGAATTAATTAATTGCGACGAGTCGTTTCGCTCGATGGCGATCCCCTTCTGACTGCTCCGAATTTTTTCCTCGTCTCCCAGGCGGGACCATTCCTTGTGGCCGAGTTGCGTTCTTCAACTTCCAAGACCCTGCACGGCTAGAGCTCCCAAGACCAAAAGATGGCACCAATCAAAAGAAGGAATATGAGACTTACCGCAGGGACCACGTCGATGCAGACGAGTTTCAAGCTGAATTCAAGCATGACACGCAAAAAATGCAGATTTGGCCAGAGATGCATTTAACGACAGCGATGATCCGTCGTCTAGTGCTACGGCCAGCTTCGCATCCTTCCCATTCATCGATCAAGCCTCCTGGACCCAGCTCGGACGAACGTCGAACCAGAAGCAATTCTAGCCGGTGGACAAGGGCCCCTTGCTTTGCGATTTCCATCAAGTCCGATTTGCGGTAACATCTCGAGCTTGCGGTCTCAGGTGTCGTGCTCAGAATCGAGAGGTAACCTAAGATGATCATTCAGACCGCTCCCACAGGAGAGCCCCGATTAGCCGTCATGATGCACGAGCACACAGCTCTTGCTGGGCAATTTGCGCGAGCATTCGGCAACGAGCGTTTTACTCCAGTTTGGCCAGACGATCTGATGTTTTACGTCGTTTCCAATCACGATGCAGGTTGGGCAGAATTCGACCGGGATCCTGTAATCGACAACAGCACCAGACTTCCATACAACCTGATCGACACACCAGCGGAGTACATTACGGTTACGAGCAAAAAGTCACCAGAGTTTAATGAGAAGCATCATGCTTACTGCGGGTTGATATCAAGCATGCATAGTTGGGGCCTCTACAACGGACGGTATGGACTTTCAAATCTTGTGTTGATCGACAAAATACCACGCGAAGATCGGCCAATAGCTGATCGAATGCTGGCAGGGGAGATCGATCGCCAGGAGAAGCTAAAAACAGAGCTTTCAAAGAATACTGAAACTGCTGAGTGGATCGAAAAGCAACACCTGTTCCAAAACTACAAGCTACTACAATTCTTCGATACGCTTGCTCTCTATTTCAATCGAATGCATCCAAGCGAACGTCGCGAACAGGTCTTTGCAAATGTCCCTTGCGATGCGAAACAAGATACGTCAATAACTATTAGACCAAGGGGAACGCAACAGTATGAAGTCTCACCATTCCCGTTCGCTGCGAATTTTGCGGAATTCGCTTATGCTGGACGCCTTATTGAGCCAGGCCACGATCGGAAATGGCCCGCAGTGCTGAAGAAAACGCCAACGCAATGGGAAAGCTTCCGGCTTGTTGCAGCGTGAGCTGCGTCTTCACTGGAAGCCTGTTCGGTGCGCGCAGATTTTAACTGTAGGAACACTCGTGTAAAGACGCAACTGTTCTTAGTGGTCTGCTGGTACAGGCTTTAGTCCGCTTAGCATGACCAGATCTCGCGGGTATCGCTAGATCGTAGACTTACGACCACGTCTGGTCTCTATTATGCGGCGAATTCCCTCACGGTGGTCGATCTTGGGATCGAAGTCAAAGTCACGTTGCGACGTACTGATGTCAACTGGTCCACGCGGGTCAGCGATTTTAATCTCATCGATCTCAACTGATACGCGCCCCGCATAATGTGCTATCGCACTAACAAGATCGTCTAGCGAAACCTGTTCGGGATAAGCGATGTAGTAGATCAGGTCGCGTCGTCGTTTAGAAAAACACGCCGCAACAGCGGCGTTGGCTGCATCATCGATATAAACATAGGATACTCGCCTTGGCGGGGCAACTGAACCGATCGCGACTCCAGTGCCGCAGTAATCAAGGTGTCGATGACATTTGTAGTCCGTCGACCTGGCCCGTAGATACCGGTAAAACGGAGTGTACAGAGATCCAAAGGTATTCGGCGCCACAATCCTTGCAGCACGAAATCGACTGCGGCTTTGGAACAGCCGTAGGGGTCGGTCGGCGCTGGACGATAATCGGCCCCAATGGGCCTCTCCTCGTAATAGGGTCCCACTGCGGAAACGGACGAACAGTAAAGGAAAGTGCTCGCCTTGGCACCGATGGCGGCCTGAAGCAGCGTAGAGCTTCCGCCGACATTGACCGCCATCAAGTGGTCGGGGCGCTCGGGCATGACCATCGGTCCTGAAATCCCGCCGGCGTGGATGATGTGACTCACTTGTTCCTCGATTAACAAGCGTTCGAGTCGAGTGCGGTCCAAAAGGTCATCGGCAACAGTACGATACTGCGCATCCCGCAATGGCAAAGGGTCGAGCCCAATGACGCGATGGCCCAGGGCGATTAATTTGGGAATGATGGCGCCACCCAGAAAACCGCTGGAACCAGTAACCAGCACAGAGGCCATGTTTTTGTCCTTGATCGTTGTGCGAGTTGGAGGCCTTAGCAGCACCAAGCTTCACGTCACTAACCTAAGGCGCCGCCGGCTGTGGTTGTGGTCGGCCAAGATGCGGAAGGTTCCGGCTTGATTGCTGTCCAGCAGCCGCTTATAGTTTTGAGCGCACGGATCCATCTTTATGCGCTCAATCTTCGCCACACGCATTGCTACTCCGTTGCAACCCACTGGACACAATGACAACCGATCAGGCCTTCAAACCTTTCTGGGAGGCAATTAGCCGTCGCGGGGCCTTAGGGCTGTGTGGGGCGGGGATTGCGTCGAGTTTGTCAAATCCCGCGTTTGCCAGTTCGAAGATCCAAGCAGGGTATCTCCCTGTAGCATCCTCTACCCCAGTATATTTCCCACCGGCCAATCCCTGGGCGGGTACCGACCTCGAGGTCGAGCCCCTGAGGCTTCAGGCCGGTCCGGCCATTGCCCAGGCCATTCAAAGTGGCAGCATACCGGTTGGCGAAATCGCGTGCACGGTTGCGCTAAGCTTTGCGTCACGCGGCATACCAATAATACCAATCGCCGCCGTCAACGGGATTACGCGCAAGTTCCCGTACAATCGTATAATGGTGCCCAAAGATTCACGGTTGCGCAACATTACCGATCTTAAGGGAAAGACTGTCGGGGTTTTGGGGATAGGGACTATCGATCATCTTGAGCTGCTCGTCGCGCTTTACGTCGCTAAAATGGACAGAAACGACGTCAACGTGGTTACGATTCCGGTGCCAAACCAGCCGCAAGTGCTTGCCTCCGGGCAGGTGGATGCGATGATGATGCCGCCGCCCGCCGATAGTGTCGCAGAGGTTCAGTTTGGAGCACGAACGCTCGTAGATGCAACGGAGTCGCTCCCGTATATTCCGCTTGAATACCTCGTTGCAGATGCCCGATGGGCCGAGGAGAACCCAAAACTAGTTCGTCAACTGCTTGTTGGCTGGCTCAAGGCGTGTCGGTGGATTGAAGCTAACAAGACCGCTGCGCGAGCAAGCGCGCAAAAAGTGCTTAACCTCGCTCCCGATATCGCGGCGAAGATCAGGCTTCCATATTGGGGGGCAAACGGATTGCCTATCATGTCAGGCGTATGGAATTTGTATTTTGCGATGACGGAGACCAAGCTCATTGAGCCAGTGTCTGATCCGGACGCGATGATGCAAAAATATTTTATAACTCCAACGACAAAGTATACGCTTCCGGCGCTCAACGAGCTCGGGCGCATTCCGGACCTCGAAAGTGGCAGCCTCGGTCACCTGAAGTTACCCTATCTCAAGAAGAATGCCGAAGACTATTCTGCCCCCTGGGAAAAGGCGTAGTGCCCTGCAAGTCGAATCCAAAAGAGGGGGTTCTTTGACTATGCGGGTCTCAGTCGCAAAGGGTAAGGCGCCCGGCGGTGAGTACGGGCAAAATCGCTCTTGACCATGTCGGTTTTTCGTTCGACGGCGGCCGTGGACAAGTTCCAGTCCAGGTACTGAAAGAGTGCTGCTATGACGTACGCCGTGGCAGCTTTACTTGCATCATCGGACCCAGTGGTTGCGGCAAAAGTACTCTTCTCCGAGTTATTGCTGGTTACCTACCAGCCACAGAAGGACGGGTTCTGGTAGACGGAACAGTGGTGATCGGACCGGGCTCTGACCGGCTCATGGTGTTCCAGCAGTCCTCTCTCTTTCCCTGGTACACAGCGGCGCAAAACGTCGCTTTCGGACTCTCCCTCACAGCGCACCGCACTCCTCGGGTCGTAAGGAGCAAGCGTGTCGACGAACTCCTCGCAATCGTCGGTCTCAGCGGGTTCGGAAGCCGGTTCCCCCATGAATTGTCGGGCGGCATGCGTCAGCGGGTTGAGATTGCGCGGGCGCTCGCAGTAGATCCCGACATCCTCCTCATGGATGAGCCTCTGGGCGCGCTTGATGCACTGACGCGTTTGAGTATGCAGCAAGAAATCCTGAAGATTTGGAACCAGACGAAAAAAACAATTGTGTTCGTGACCCATGATATCGGCGAAGCAGTCATCCTGGGAGATGAGATCGTTGTCATGACAGGCCGCCCGGCCACCATGAGGGAAATCGTCCAAGTCAATCTGCCGCGACCACGCACGCGAGATAACCCCGACGTTGTTGCCGTTGCACGAGAGATCGCAGCTCTTCTCCATGCGTCTTTTTAGCTCCCCGATTCGCAGGATCATTTCGCCGCTTCTGGTGCTTGCGCTTTGGGAGCTCGCCAGCAGGATGAAGTTGTTGGATCCCCTCCTCGTCCCGGCTCCAACCACGATATTCAGCGAAATGTGGCGCATGCTGCTTGATGGCTCGCTGATTTCCGACATTTGGGCGAGCTTTCGGCGCATCCTGGTGGGATTTTCCATCTCTGCCGTCATTTCAGTGGCCATTGGTGCATTCATGGCGAGATTCGAGTTGTTCGACGATATGCTCGATCCGTTGATCGAGCTCATTCGCCCGATCTCGCCACTCGCCATTTTCCCTCTGGCACTGCTTTGGTTTGGAATTGGTGATGCGTCCAAGGTCTTTCTAATCGCCTTGTCATGCTCGTTTCCGATCATAATAAGTACCTATGCCGGTGTCCGGGGGATCGATCTATCTTATGTTCAAGTTGCCCGGTCGCTTGGCGCAACCCAGTTGGAGATATTTGTGCGAGTTGTTTTGCATGGTGCGCTCCCATCCATTTTTACCGGGTTGCGACTTGCTTGGGGTATTGCTCTCATTGTCATTATTGCCTCGGAGATGATCGGTGGGGTAGCTGGGCTCGGGTATATGGTATTGACTGCCCAGCAGACGTTTCGTGTGGATCGGGTGTTCGTCGGCATTATGATCATCGGTGCCATCGGCTTTGCTACCGACCAAGGTTTTCGTGCAATGAGGAGAAAAATGTTGCCTTGGTACCAAGAGTTGCGGAAATAGCGGGTAGCAAGCCGGCACTGCCCGGGGGCCGTAGTCCTGGACCAACTGGAGTTGAGTCAAACCACGGAGGGTTTCTCTTGCCAGCCACTGAACTAATCGGGAAATCCGTGTTCCGAGTTGAGGACGATCGCCTTCTACGCGGTCTCGGATGTTTCCTCGACGATCTGCCCGAGCCTAGAGGGACCCTGCATGTCGCTTTTGCCATGAGCCCGCACGCGCATGCGGAAATCATCGCAGTTGAGACGCAAAAGGCCCGCTCAGCAGAGGGAGTGGTAGCAGTCCTGACCGGCGCAGATCTCATGGGAGCCGTCAACCCGATCATCGCCGATGCCGATCAACCGGGTTATCAGGTTGTGAAAAGGCCTGTGATGGCAATCGATCGGGTTCGATTTGTCGGCGAGTTTGTGGCTGTCGTACTCGCGAAAAGCCGCTACCTTGCGGAGGACGCGGCTGCCCAAATCGAAGTCTCATACAAACCACTGCTGGCGATTTGCGACATCGATTCCGCTCGCGCGAGCGATGCAATCAAAATTCATGAGACGACGACCGATAACGTGCTGTTCCGTGCAAGATTTGAAAGTCCGGGTTTTGATGCCGCATTCGCCGAAGCAGAGTTGGTCGTACATGATACTTTCGAGTGCGGTCGATTGGCCGCAATATCGATTGAGCCACGCGGCTGCCTCGCGGTCTACGATGCGGGCCATGACACGCTGACCTTTTGGAGCTCAACGCAGATCCCTCACATGGTGAGGACCGAGCTGTCTTCGGTATTAGGTTGGGCAGAGACGAAACTGCGAGTGATTGCACCGGATGTCGGCGGCGGCTTCGGACTAAAGGCCTCGTTGTATCCGGAGGAGATTATTGTTGCCGCGCTTTCGCGCCGACTTCGGTGTCCCCTCAAGTGGGTAGGTGATCGTCGCGAAGATCTGATCACGAGCACGCAAGCCCGCGATGTCCGCTATGATATTTCGATTGGTTTCAGGCGGAATGGCACTCTGGTCGGCGTCAGTTCCAAGATCTGCGTCAATATTGGCGCATATCCGACGTATCCGTTTGGCTGCAGCCTCGAAGCGGGGGGCGCGGCGACATTTCTCCCTGGACCCTACCGGTTGAACCATTATTCGTATGAAACGTGTGCTGTGGTCACGAATCTGTGTCCATCCGGACCCTACCGAGGGGTCGCGGCGCCGATTGCTTTTCTTGCCGCCGAATCTCTTATGGATCAGGCCGCGCGTGAACTAGGGATCGACCCGGCCGAGTTGCGCTTGAAAAATATTCTCACTGCCACTGAGTTTCCATACGTCAATGTCCTCGGCTCACGACAGGACACCGGAAGCTACGAGCTCAGTCTGCGCCGCGCGCTTGAGGCCATAGGCTATGCCGAATATCGCGGCTCGCAAACACCGGACCGCCTCGTCGACGGGAAATTCCGCGGAATTGGTATTGCCTGTGTGACAGAGCATACCGGGCAAGGCTCTTCGCGGTACCGGAAACGTGGGATTCACGCTATTCCTGGATACGATAGTGCGCTCGTGAGAGTGGAACCAAATGGACAAGCCCTCGCGTGGATCAGCCAAGCGACTCAAGGGCAGGGACATCTAACAGCGTTTGCTCAGGTGGTAGCCCAAAACCTTGGACTGGCCATCGATCAGGTTACGGTAATTGAAGGTGATACCGCGCAAGGCCCGTACGGCACCGGCACGTTCGCGAGTCGGGGCGTGGTTACAGGCGGAGGTGCCGTCCTTCGCGCATCGAATACGGTCGGAGACAAAATGCGTCGGATCGCGGCCCACGTCCTTGAGGCCTCTTCCGAGGATCTAGAGCTAGGAGGCGGGTATGCTGCTATCAAGGGTGTGCCGGATTTGCGAGTCAGCGTCCGCGACATAGCAGCTATCGCCTATTCACTTGATGCCCGCGAATTGCCAGCGGGCGAAACCTTTGGGCTCGAGGCAACTGATTATTATGATCCTCCGACCGCTTCGATCAATAACGCAACGCACATCTGCACAGTTGCAATCGACGCAGAGACGGGCTGGATTGAGATCGAGCGATACGTCGTGGTGCATGACTGCGGGCGTATTATCAATCCTCTCCTCGTCGATGGGCAAATCCATGGTGCCGTAGCGCAAGGAATTGGAAATGTCCTGTGGGAAGCCGCGCGTTACGACCCGAAGGGACAGCCCGTAACAACTTCGCTTATGGAATATCTGATTCCAGTCGCGCCTCATCTTCCCAACATTGAGGCCTTTGCCGAAGAGACTTGGTCGCTCGATACGGCAGGCGGCTTCAAAGGTGTCGGTGAAGGCGGCGTAATTGCCTCAGTTCCGGCACTCGTCAATGCCATTCAAGATGCGCTGATCGGATGCGGAAAACTCATGGTGCGGTTACCGCTGACACCCGATCGCATTATCGGTCTGATTTCGGCAGAAAAGAGATCAGAGCGGAATCGGAGTGCCCACTCCGATGTCGCGCGTTTCCAGTCTAGTGGTTCTACTGGCAAGGAGCGGCTGTTCTCCAGCTAAGCTGACGATGTCAGCATACTGTGCGGCTGCGAATAACTTGGACACACCATCTGATGCCGTATGGACTATAATAACCGAGCTATCGACCTCTGCATTCTCCGTATGATCTGTCGGTCGGATCGAATAAACGGAGACATGACGGTAGAGCGAGCCCAGGGGCACGTGAAGATGGTGGGGCAATTCGCTGAACAACGCTTCGAGGCCTCTCCTATCGTAGTTCATCCAAACCATCTCTTTGCGAATCTCCGGGCTATATACGAGCAGTTGGTAGCGAAACTCAGGGGTACATAGTGACAAAAATCGAGTGTAATCTTCCGCGTTGAGCGAGACACAAGATTTCGCAATCAGTTCTCGCACGGCCTCTTTATCTTTTACCATCAAACGCTCTTTAAGAGGTGGCGCGTGGATCATTGGCTGGACGCCCCATGAATTGGCTCCAGCCTGCAAAAAAGCCGCGCATGACACCGTCATCCTGGCCGCGCAGATCTTCTTCCCTCGCGATGATCTGCGGTCTGGCCCCACCATGGAGGTACGCCTTTCCGAGTGCCTCTACTGCGTAGCCATCCTCCGGCTGATTTGGGCTGCAAGGTCCCCAGAACTCGTTGTGATGCTTAACGCGCATCTCACGATCTTCCGCTGAATCCCCTTTGATTCCGAGTCCACGCCATTCCACGACTGTGGCTACTGGCGAGATCGGCCAAGTAGTATCAATCCGCATCACGGTACCGCGTGTTGCCACTAGCCCATTTGGGAAGAGTGGAACGGACTGGAAGCACTGGGGATCGACGCCAGGCAGGCACTTGGACGTGTCGCGCACCTGCGTGGATTTGCTCTTGTCGTATTTGGCGGACATTCCCGCAAAATTTGCGTGACCGTTTGGAAACAAGGTGATCTGGCGACCTCCCATTCCTTCATCACTCATGACGTTTGTTTGGCGCAGCCGTGAATGCATGAACTCATGATACGGGTCCATGTTCGTTGACTGCCAATCCTTCCAATTTCCCGGAACTACAGTCCGATGGAAGTGGAAGACCTCAAGTTCCACTTCAGTGAGGGCTGGCTTCATGAATTCGAGCGCGCCCGAGAGAAACTCATCGAGCGGCATGCAGTGCTCATCCAAGTTAATGAATACCAATCCGTACTTTGTTTCCGTCTTGATCTCACGTAAGCCGCATTGATCTGCCGTGAGGCCAACGTCGTCGTAAGCACCTGAGCGTGGAATGCTGATGCAGCGGCCGTTAGTGTCGTATCGCCAATGATGATAAAAGCAGGTGATAACTCGAGCGTTGCCGGTTATTTCGTTGACCAGCTTCGCTCCCCGGTGCGAGCACACATTTACAAATGATCGGATCCTATTGTTTTCGTCACGGAGCATCAGTAGCGGAACACCCGGGTGGTCGAACGTACGAAAATCAAATTTTTCAGGCAGCTCACTCTCATGACAAACAAGCCGCCAGACCCGACCCATGATTAACTTCATCTCATCGTCGAATACTGCCTGATCCGCGAAAGCGAGGTCACTGACATAGTGGGTAGGGGGGAGATTCGAGAATACGGATTTTGGAGTTTCAACCAGTTTCAACATTGATTCCTCACTTTAGCGGTCAGAAGCTTGAATTCCGGAATACCCAGTCAGGCCTCCACCTCCTTCTTGGGTCACACCCAAGGAGGCCCCGATAGCGCGAATGTCCTGGCTTTAGCGATTTCATCGCTGCCGGCTTGCAGTGTCAAGTCGGGGGTGCTTTGGTCCACGCACTTCTCTCAAGTTGTAGGCAAGACCGTCCACACTGCCACTGGTTTGCCGATTGATCTCCGGTAAGCAGTCGACCGTATATGCTGACTCATCCACCCGGTGATCTGTGGCGTACCGTCACGATAGCAGCGACTGGGACAGAGGAGCGTTCTGCCGAATTGCCGCTCACCTAGGCTGGCTTTGACCCTGACCCTATTGTGCGGATGGTTCCGGCCTCGTCCCACGCTGCAGTGGGAGGGGGTGAGAGAACGGGTCCTCTGCTGCTGAAAGCGTAAGGGGAACATCGACTACAAATGCATCAATCGTCAGGATAGCTCGCAAATCCAGGGCGAGAGCCGTCGCGCTTAGGTTGGGTGGATCACACTAAAAACGGCTTTGCAATGCGAAACCCAGTCCGGCTAGTATTTCGACCTTCGATGAACCGTACGGATATAGCGCCTAACAGATCTGGGATAGAATACCGCGAGCGACGGAGCATTGCATGCTGCGTATAATGGGTCACTCTGCCACTGCGATCCTTTGTTTCATGGCTGTTTGCGTCGAAGCGGCTCATTATGCCAGTGCGGCGGAGCCAAGCATCCAGCTTACGGTCGCCCGCCTCACTTTGCCCGGCGCGATCACTGCGATACTCGATCCGCTGAAGGCCCAGATGATCGATCGGCGGCACGGCATCGATTTAGTCGTCAAGGACTACTCGACAGTCGCCACATTCTATGCGGCCACCAGCACGGGCGAGGTAGAGATGTCCGTGGCCGGCCCGTGGATACTGCAGCGGTTGCGCAATGATGGCGCTCGGATTGTCGGGGTCTTCACCTTCGTTGGCGTAGCTTCGCTGGGAGTTGTTACCGGCGATGCGTCATTGCGCACTGTTCGGGATCTGAAAGGTAAGACCATTGCGGCGGATATGGGATCCTCTGAGTATCAATTGCTTGCGATGTATGGGAGGTCCCAAGGGTTAGAGTTCGGGCGCGACGTCACGGTCGTCCAGGCGACTCCACCGCTTGCACGCACGCAGCTCAACGCGGGGCGTGTAGATGCGGCAATGAGCTGGGAGACGAATACGACACTGCTGCTTGGGGACAACCCGGCTTACCGGCGCATATTCGGCGGTGAGACTGCCTGGGCGGCACTCGCGAGCTCGGATACTCATGGCTGGCAGCTCCTGGTCACCCTGCATGAGGATGCAATCAAGAGAAACGCTGAGATCGTTCCCCGGCTGATGGAGATGTGGCGCGACGCTGCGAGGTTCTTGACGGAGCATACCGAAGAGGCGGAGGCAATCGATGAAAAGACCGTCAAGCTGCCGAAGGGCGTTTTGAGCCAAGCGCTTGGTTCGAAGCGTCTCGTATACGATATCCAGCCTGTGTGGGGATCGGAACGCGCGGGTTTAGAACAGAGCTTTAAATTATCCGTAGCGAGCGGTTTCGCTGCAACACTGCCCGACAGCCGGATTCTTTACAAGCCATGATAGCGCCATGGAATGCCCCTGCTGGCGTAGGGCGTCTGATCGCACCGAATGAGCGGAAGGCTGGTCTTCAATCATCGCGCGACGCCTTGATCTCATTTGCCGCCGTTGCCGCAACTTGGCAGGCGGCATCTCTCGTGTTGCCAAAATTCCAAGTACCTGGTCTGCAGTATGTTTTTCATAGCCTGCTTACGCTTAGGTACGACTACGTTCTAATAAGTTTAACACGCGTGGTCCTCGCATTAGGAGTATCGTTTCTGCTCGGTTTGGCGTGTGCAATCGCCATGTATATCTATCAGAATGTGGAACGCTTCTTCATGCCGATAGTAAGGCTTGCGATGGCGGTCCCGGCAACTTGTTGGATCGTATTTTCAATTTTGTGGTTCAAAGGCGTGGAACTGCGCATAACTTTCGTACTCATCGTCTGCTGTGCGCCCATCTTCCTGGTGGACATGCTCGACGGAATCCGCGGCATACCACGGGACCTGCGGGACATGATGTGGTCATTCAGGCCAGGCCTTACCCACTTCCTATGGATGCTGGTGTTGCCCGCCATCACTCCGGTTATTCTTACCAGCTTCAAAATAAACCTAAGCCAGGCAATTCGTCTGGTTACGTTCGCGGAACTAGTTGGGGCGGTTAGCGGCATTGGTTATGGGCTAAACGTGGCGGAGGAACTGTTCTCCGTGGCTGACGTCTTCGCTTGGACAGTAGTGCTCATTGTCATTCTTACCCTTGCAATGGAAGCCTTGTCATGGGTTGAGAGTCGTCTGTTGCGTTGGCGTCCGTGACATGTCTGGGATCAGGGTTGAAGGCTTGCAGAAATCTTATGTGCACACCGAGAGCGGCAACAACGTCGTAGCAATTGGCCATCTCGAGTTCGAAATCGCTCAAGGAGAGCTCGTGGCCATTGCTGGCCGGACCGGCTGCGGGAAATCCACCTTTCTCAATCTTTTGCTGGGTCTGGACCGTCCGAGTGCGGGGCACATTCTGGTGGATGGACGTAAACCCTATGAGGACTTCTTCTGGTTCCGAGGCAAAATCGCGGCCATCTTTCAGCAAGATCGTTTATTGCCCTGGCGAACGGCGATCGACAATGTGGAGCTGGGTCTCGCCATACTTGGTCACCCTGCAGCGGAACGGAAGGAAATCGCCGCGAGCTGGCTCGCACGCATGGGCCTTGGCGACTATCTCGGAGCCTACCCACATGAAATGTCCGGTGGGATGCGTCAGCGCGTAGCAATGGCACGCGCATATGCTGTGGATCCCGAAATCCTTGTGGTCGATGAGGCGTTTGGACATCTCGACGAGGTTACGGCACGCGCGCTGCGCAAGACGTTTGGCGACGTAACGCGGGGTGAGAGAAAAACTGCAGTCATGGTAACCCATCAACTCGAGGAAGCGTTTGAGATTGCGGACCGGATCTTGGTTTTTGGGCAGCCAGCGACAGTGCTTGTCGATGTAATGGCTTCAGAGTTGGAAAGCGATCCACGTCATTGGCGCAGCTACATCCATGAGGTTATCGAAAACAATATAGCCCCTATTGTGAGGCGCGGACAGAGCAACGGGGGGAACTGTGCTGTCGGTTCGTCGACACTTTAGTCGCACCCTGCATTGCGGAGAACGTCGGGGCGTTTTCCCGTGTCGCTGCTCAGCCAGGGCGAAGCGGAGCACAATATCATCCCGCAATAGGTACTGAGACCGTACCTGAATCAGCAAGGAGGATTGTCATGTCACAAGCGCGCGGAACGCATTCAAAGGGCCGGCTGAGCCGTCGGAAATTCCTGAGCGCGGCGGCGGGCACGCCGGTTGCGACTCGTCTCTTCCTTCGACCCGCGTCCGCTGCGGGAGAAACAGTGCGTGTAGGATTTCCACTCAGCGACCACTACGCACCAGTCTACGTAGCGAAAGAGAAAGGTTTTTTCGCCGATGCCGGGGTGCAGATAGAGTTTAAGAATTTCGTGACTGGGGGCCCCGTGGTGGAGGGCCTGGCATCTCAATCAATGGATATTGGATTCCTTGGAACGCCGGGGGTTATCGCAGTGGCACGCAAATTCCCGCTGACCAGCGTCATGGGCATAGCCTTGGAGGGTAGCGGAATCGTTGTGAAGCGCGGCGGAATAGAGAGTGTCGATGCACTGGTCGGCAAATCCGTCGGCCTGCCCGCGCGCGGCAGTATCGCCCACTTATTGTTGTTGCGTGCACTGACGAATGCAAATATCGCGCCGGACCGCATTCGAATAGTAGAGATCGGTGACTTAGAGGGGCTGCGGTTGGGTCTGCTGCGCGGAGAAATCGAGGCAGCGGCTATCTGGGAGCCCTGGGTATCTCAGTACGAGCAATCCAGCGAGCTCCGACGGCTGGCGCTTTCGCACGACATTTGGCCCCATCACCAATGTGACTTCATGTGGGTAGGTACCGCCTTCCTTAAGCAGCGCCCCGATGCCGTAAAGGCGGTTATTGATGCGGTATTGAAAGGGATGTTGGAAATCCAGAAGAATTTCGACGGCTCGGCAAAGGTGTTGTCCACCGCATTGAAGATGCCGGCCGAGATCGAGCCGTTATCGATGCATCGCCAGGAATTCACCCATGTGCTGCAAAAGGAGAATATCGGCGATCAATATGCGCTCTTACGGCAAGTCGGCATCGTCAAGGCAGATGATGTACCGCCCTGGGAGCGGCTGGTGGATACCGAGATGTATGCCTATGCCAACCAGCAGTGGAATGCGCTCAAGCAGGGTTGAGCGGGTTGCGGCATGGTGTCGGAGACGGTCGTCGCGCAAACTCGACCGAAGCAGAGCTCGCGGAGGGTACGGCAGCTTCTCGCTGTCGTCCTGTTATTGCTTGCCTGGCAGGGGAGCGTCTGGGCGATCTATGGCGGTACCGCGGAAGGACGGCTGCTGCCGGCGCCGCTCGATGTCTTGCGTACATTTGCCGAGCTGCTGCGCAGCGGTGAGCTCCTGCGCCATACCGAGCTTAGCCTGTTGCGTGTCTTGTCTGGTCTTGCCGTTGCCATTGGACTGGCAATACCGCTGGGTCTGCTGATTGGTTGGTTTCCGATCGCCCGCGACATGGGCGAAATCTTGATCGAGCTGTTCCGCCCAATTCCCCCCCTTGCGTGGATTCCCCTTGCCGTACTGTGGTTCGGTCTGAGCCCGGCATCGGCAATCTTCATCATTGTCATCGGAGCGTTCTTCCCTACCCTGATCAGTACCGTTGCTGGCGTTCGCGGGGTCGATCGAGGCTTCCTCGAAGCGGCATATACGCTTGGTGCTGCTTCGAGTATTGATCTATTCCGCAAGGTGGTCGTTCCGGCGGCGTTGCCGTCCATCCTCACCGGTGTGCGAATTAGTGCCGGCCTTGCCTGGATGTCCGTCGTCGCTGCGGAGATGATCGCAATCGACAGCGGTCTGGGCTACATGATTCTCAACGCCCGCCAGCTGTTTCGGCCCGATGTAGTACTGGTAGGTATGATAATGATAGGTCTTATCGGTTTTACAATGGACCGGCTCTTACTGGGTCTTGAAGGCGTGGTACTTCGCTGGAGGCGCACTGGACGCGGTGAAACATCCGGATAACTGCTCCGTGATCAAGCTGAAGGTCCATCATCTGAGCAAGGCGTTCACCGGATCCGGTGTAGCAGTCCAGGCCCTGCGCGAAGTCAGCTTCGATGTTCAGGATGAGGAGTTCGTATCGATCATCGGCTGCTCAGGCTGCGGAAAGACCACGCTGCTGAGGATTATTGCCGGGCTCGAACGCGCAAGCGCGGGCAAAATCATGCTCTCCAAGGGCGGAATGCTCGAGGAGGTCACTGCGCCGGGGCGGGATCGCGGCATGGTATTCCAGGAACATTTCTTGTTTCCATGGCGTACGGCCCAGGGGAATATCGAGTTCGGGCTGGAATTCATCGAGAAGGCTCGTCATCGTCGGCATGAGCGCGCCCGGGAGTACCTGCGTCTGGTCAATCTCGAAGGTTGCGCCGAGCGCTACCCGGCGCAGCTGTCCGGCGGCATGCGGCAAAGGGTGGCGATCGCCAGAGCGCTTGCGCCTGATCCTGAGATACTCCTGATGGACGAGCCATTCGCCTCGCTTGATGCGCAGACACGGACCTTTTTTCAGGACGAGCTCATGCGCATCTGGCGAGTAACTCGCAAAACGATCCTGTTGGTTACGCATAGCATCGACGAGGCGGTTTATCTTTCCGACCGCATCGTGGTGTTGAAAGCCCATCCCGGGGAGGTCTTGGAGATCGTGCATCCTGCCTTGCCACGGCCGCGAACGCGGACCTCGGCAGCCTTTCTGGCGACCATGGAATCTCTCAATCGTCTGCTAGGAGCCGCACAGGGAGAAGCAATCCCGCAACGCTCGGCAGTAACCAAAGGAGGGCTCGTTGGCTCAACTTACGTTGATCGTGCGAATGAAGGCGAAGCCCGGCCGCGGGCAAGACCTTGAGAAGGCTTTGCGAGCTGTAGTGGAGCCCACACATCGGGAACCCGGCTGTATAAGGTATGCACTGCATCGTTCGACGACCGATGCGAACGTGTATCTCCTGGTCGAGCGATGGTCTTCCAAGCAGGCGCTCGAAGCACACCTGGGAGAGCCCTATTTGAGGACCCTTCTGGCCCAGCTTCCCGAGCTCGCCGAGTCCGACATGGCGGAGTACGAACTGCTTGTAGCCGGAGATCCAGAAAAGCTTGTGTAGTGAGATTCCATCCAAGCTATCGGCAGGCGGACCGATACGTGTCTGGGTAAGAGAGCCTCAAAGGCTTTGACTCCTTGGCGCGCGCCGAATGGGGAACACCTTGACGTCTGGCGTCGTCAACCTCGGGAAATTCGCCCGGATGGTGTCGGCGACGTAGTTGGGCGCGAGATGAGCGTAGTGCCGCTCGGTCATGCGGGTGTCGGCATGTCCGAGCTGGCGCGCGATGACCGCCATGGGAACCCCACGCATGGCAAGGATGGATGCGTGGGTATGGCGCAAAACGTGGAATCCGACCGCCGGGGCAATGCTGGCGCGTGCGCAGGCCCCCCGCATGGGGCGCAACTGCTCGGCGCGCTTCCAGGAACGCCCGTCACCACGTCGCAGCAGCGGGTCGTCCGGCGAGCGGCCGGCGATCAGGCGCTCGATGAGCTCGGGCGCCTCCTCGGTCAGGGTGACGTGACGCACCTGCCCGCTCTTGGCTTCCCGGATGGTGAGCGTGCTGACATCGGGATTGTAGTCGGCGACCTTGAACCGGCAGAGTTCGCCATAACGGCAGCCGGTGAGAAGCGCGAGCTGGACGAGATCGCGGAATGCAGCTTGGCTGCCGTTGAGAAAGCGCGTGATCTCGTCGCGTGAGAGGTAGCGAACCAAGGGGGCGTCGACCGACTTGAACGGCTTGACCCGGCGCCAGGCATCGTCCGAGGGCACAGCGCCTGAGCGCCAGGCGTGGTTGAGCGCGGCCCTGAGATAGGTGAGCACCCGATTGGCGGTGGCGCGGCGCCGGCGCACCGCCTCGGGGTTCTTGTTATCGAAGGCCGCGAAGTTGGCCTTGGCGCCCGGGCGGGAGCGCCAGCGCCGGGGTCGCTCGGCGATGGCACAATGCCAATCCAGGAGACGGCGTGTGGTCAGTTTGACCACCCGCACGTCCCCGAGCTCGGGCAGGATATTCTGGCGCACCACGCTTGCGATGCCGTCGCAGGCTTTGCCGCCGCGGCGACGATAGTCCTGGAGATAGTCCGCCATGGCACGGGCGACCGTGTAGGGGCCGGAACTGGGCAGCGCGAGACCGGACGCCAGCCGCTGCTGGTTCGTGCACCAGGCGCGCGCTGCGCGTTGCGCCTGGGAGAAGTCCAGGATGCCGTCGCCGTTGGCATCCTGCAGATCGTCCGCCAGGCCGATCTTGGTTTCGCGATAGATGCCATGCTCGTCGCGGCGGCGCGCGATCCAGGTGCCGCCGGTGGCGCGTCGCCGGTAACCGAGGTGCAGTCCCTGCTCGATGACGCGCCAATAAGGTTTTGTTTGAACGGACAGGCGAAGACGCGCGCTGCGTGATCCTAAAGCTTGTTCACGCACGGTGCGCGCCATGAAATCCCTCGTCGATTTTTGCCTACTTTTTGTCTATTATCCGTGACCGGATGACCCCGGATGTCGGAGGACAGCTTACTACACCCCCATTGAAAAATCTAGGTTTTTTGGCGTCCATGGACATCCGCCGGCGTCCGGACTACAAACTCTCACGGCGAAAACAGGGGTTCGAGTCCCCTAGGGAGCGCCAGTGATTTCTCGAAGCAATACTTTGAAATCGCACTGGCAATCATCGCCATCTCACGGCAGTGAGCCATCTTAAACAGAGGGTCTTGTGGGCGAGGGTGGGGTAACTCCGAGAGTGCCTGTTTAGTTTGCGGGTACGTTGGTGGGTGTAAATCGCCTTCGATAACCAGATTTATCGGCGGCTATCCGTGAGCGCGAGCAGCCGGAGCGGATCAGGCCAAAGCTCGCCTGCTGCAAGTCCCTGCTCCGCGCGAATTCAATCCGGGGTATTTAAAGGCGGTCCAAGGCCCTTTACATTTTCTCTTTCCTGAGCAATTATATGCGTATATTATTGCTATAGAAATAGGGTCTTTTATGTCGCCAACCAAGCCTCGTCCGGTATCCGCTTCCGACCGGACTGCCATCTTGACCAAGGCGGCACTTAGAGCCGCGTCTCAACTGGGGCTAACCAATAAGCTGCTCGCGACGGTGATCGGCGTGTCGGAAGCGACCGTCTCCCGGATGCGAAGCGGTGAATACACACTCCAGCGGGGGCAGAAATCGTTCGAACTCGCTGTCCTGTTCGTACGTCTTTACCGTTCGCTCGATGCCATCGGCGGCGGCGACGACACGGTCGCCGGCTCCTGGCTAAGGAACCGCAACACGGTGCTTGGTGCCGAGCCGATTGCCCTCATTCAGACCGTGCCCGGACTCGTGAATGTCATCCAATACTTGGACGCCCGCCGCGCTGTCGTCTGACGCCCGAGGCCTCGCGGGAATCTGCTGGCGACTCGTCGAAGCGCAACACCATGTCTCTACACTGAAGCTTGTGGACTCGGTCGCGGAACAGGAATTTCTCGAAGAGCTCATCGAGGCGACAAAGCCACCACTGCCCCCCGAGTGCCGCGATCTGCATTACCTCTTGTCGACGCCTTTTCGGTACGGTGCCGTCTACCCTGGTGGATCTCGGTTCCGGCGCGCTGGAATGAATGAAGGTGTCTTTTACGCTTCGGAGAAACCACAAACAGCAGTCGCGGAGATGGCTTTTTACCGCCTACTCTTTTTCGCAGAGTCGCCTGATACGCCGTGGCCGTCGAACCCAGCCGAGTACACGGCCTTCTCAGCCAAATACGCAACCAGGAGGTCGATCGACTTGACCAAGGGAAAGTATGACGCCGATAAGGCAAAGTGGATGCACGTGACGGACTACAGTCACTGTCAGGCGTTCGCTGATACCGCACGCGCGGCCGAAGTCGAAGTAATTCGCTATGCCTCGGTTCGTGATCCCGGACATGGGATGAACCTCGCGCTCTTGACTTGCCGAGCTCTTGCGAATTCCAAGCCGATCAATCAACGGACATGGCGCATTCGCCTCAGCGACACCGGAGCCCAGGCGATCTGCGAAGCCCCCAGATTCGGCATCACATTCGATCGCAGCACGTTTGCGGCCGATCCTCGAATTGCCAAACTGCGCTGGGTTCGCACCTAGAAGGCCGCCATTCGCCGCGCGTTTTCAAGAGCAAACCTGAACGATACGCGCGTCAGCCTCCGGCTCTACCAGCGCAATCAACGTCAGATCGATTGCCCGGACCAGGTCGCGGAGCCCAGGCTCATAGTCCATAAAGGATGATCCCTTCTCAGATTTCGCCCTCAAGCTTCTTCTGGACCTTTTGAAGCTCGGCGTTGAGCCGATAAATTACCTCGCGCCGCCCATCAAGCGTTGCTTCAAGTTTATGGCACCAGAGGTAAAGAAAATCGAATTTTTGCTTATCGGTCATGTGTTCCCAGTCTGCATGGTATTGCCGGGGTTGGGCACCAGCAGCCCGCTGTTTAGCCATGGTGAAATCTCCCGTTTGTGAGATCCCCGCAGAGATTTTAGCATTCCCCGCGCTGGTGGAAATGCCCTGCAATCGGCCGAAGTGTAGAAATTTTTGGCGTCAGGTGGCTCGCACCGGCGAACCCGCCGACCCCTTCCGAGATCGTTTTTCCGCTGCCTGATAAACCTGGACGCTCGGGCAGAGCGCTTGGCTGATATCGGAACTCAGGATGAAAGGCCCACAAAGCCAGGTTGGACCCGTTTGTTAGGTGTGCCGCAAAGAGACGCGGTGATCAAACAGTAGCGACGACAACGCTCGCTGCGGCTTGATCAAATCAACCAAAGTATAGGCATCCAGAACCGCCAGAAATGCCTGGGTTGCATCTTGTAGAGCGCTTCGGAGCACGCAGGCGCGCTCGATCGGGCAATAACCTCTGCGCTCGAGGCAGCCAATGACACCTAGTCGCTTCTCGGTGTCGCGCACCACTTGGCCGATATTGATGTGGCGCGGTTCACGCATCAGCCGGATTCCGCCGTTACGGCCGCGCACTGTTTCGAGATAACCATTTTGACTGAGAACGCTGACGACCTTCATCAAGTGCTGCTTCGAGATTCCAAAACTCTGGGCGATGTCGTTGATCGTCGTTAGCTTGTTGCCGCAAAGCCCAACGTGAATGAGGACGCGCAGCGAGAAATCCGTATTGAGCGTCAGCCGCATTGTCATCTCCGTTTGGCGCTTTCAGCCCTAAAGCCATTTCGGATCACCCGATAGACTCCCACATAGACTCCCACAAGGGGTGTTTCCGTCGCACCTTCGATTATGCCGGAACAATCTGCCACCTACGACAGCCTGTCATATCGCGCTCAATCGTGACTTAAGTAAACCGACCGCAGGCCGAAATGGTCGCTTTTTCAAAGTAGGCGTGGGGGCAAAGCATTCCGATTTTGAGCCCGAAGAAGGGACCCGCGATCGGAGCGCGCTTGCGCTGCGTGCGCGGCTTCGAGGTTTGAACAAAAGAGGGGACACGTAAGGCCCATACAACCTCCGCGCCATGGTCGCATTTGTCGGCCCTACCCCGTAGCTCGCGCGGGGCCTCGACAGACCAATCTCCAGCACCCTCGCAGGTTGCAGACAGTTTGAATGACAACGGTTAACGCCCGCGCCTCGGTCGTTTAGGTCAAGTTTTAACATTGCAAAAGCGTGAATTGCCCCGGACGGGCGATCTACGGTTGTCCGGCGGAGCTTGCTTGAGGTGTGGCGGGCGCAGCGGGAGGCGCGGCGACTGCTGGCGTCCGGATATTGCGACCCTTCGTGCCGAATGCAGGCGCCGAGCGATCGACCTCGATCAGGCCGCCGTTGGGCGAGCGGTCGGCGCTCGCGGCGCCGACCTTGGCGGCATCGCGCGCGCCGGCGGGCGGCCGTGCCGCCTCTGCCCGTTGGCGCGCGGCGATTGCCTCGATCGCATCGGCCGGATGGTCGGCGAGCGTGCGCCCGGGCGTGGGAGCACAGTCCGGTGCGGCCGTGGAAATTGCCGGTGTTGGCGTGTCCGCCGGCGCGATATTTTGCGCCTTGATGGCTTCGCCGGTCGCGCCGCGCGGCGGGCACGGCTGGCTTGCCGCCAACGTCGATTGCGGTTGTGCCGGAACATCGACGACAGCGGACGGCTTGCTTGATGTTTCCACTATGGGCGACGGCGGACTGCCTTCAACGGCCGGATTGGTTTGCATCCGGTACACCGGCGCCACACTCACCATCAGCAGCACGGTGCAGACAGCCGCCACCGCCAGGCTTGCGCCGGCCATGCGCGGCCAGCAATCAGCAACCAGATATTCGCGCTCCGCGTACGCCCGCGTGCTGCGGCCGAACCCGCTGATCGGGCGCCGTCGCGCGCGAGTATGCCCGCTTGGAACGCCTACTGCGCCAAGGCTGGAAAACTCAACCTCCTGGGATTAGATTCAAGCTCATGAGCAGAGCGCAGTACCCCGATATTACGGATATCCTTGCTCAGAAGGCGCGCGGTCGCCGAGAGCGTGCGTCCCTGAGCTTTGCCGAGAAGCTGGCAATTCTCGACAAGCTCAGGAAAGAAATTGCGCCAATTGTTCAGGCCAGGCAGGCGCGCGCTTTGAAAATTGAAGAGCATGAAAGTCGCGAGCTGAGCAGCATCCCGCTGCCGCAGCGGTCGCGTATCACGTCATAGCCGGCAACAGCGGTACGCGTCAGACCGGCAGCGTCGAGAGGTTATGCCGCAGCGGCATGTTCTTCGCGATGTACTCCTTGGGGATGCGCCGCTTGACCTCGTATTTTCCGTTCTCCACCCGGCTGATGTAGCAATCAATGATGCCGGCATGGTCCTCCTTGCGGATGAGCTTGTCGCCCTGCGGATGCTCGAGCGAATTCTTCATCTGCATGCCTTCAAGCGTCACGATGGCTCCTTCGATGTCCTTGCGGGTCTTGTATCCGGAAGTCTCGATTGCGGCCTTGATCGCAAAGATGTCCTCCCAGGCCTGCCAGCCATGGCTCTTGTCCATCACCCGCGTGCCGCCGAGCTCCTTGGCGTAGACGTCGTCGATGCCGATGAGCTTGTTGAACTCCTTGTGGTACTCGTCGTTCTTGTGCGCCAGCATGCGCGGGAAATTCTCGAAGAAGTATACGCCTTCGGCCGCGCCCTGGATGTCGCCGGGATCGATCGATTCCAGGCTCGCCGAGGACGAGAACATTTTCATTTTCTTCTCCAGACCCATCGCTTTTGCCTGCGTGTAGAACGCCACCGACAGAGAGCCGATGAACGCCGGCAGGACGGCCTCGCTGTCGCCCGGAATCCGGGCGAGGTAGGGCACGAAGTCCTTGGTATCGAGCGGCACCGGAATGCTGGCGAGCACCTTGCCGCCGGATTTCTCGATGTACAGCTTTGATTCCTGGTTGGTGCTCTGGCCCCAGGCATAGTCGGCATAGATGATCGACCACACCTTGCCGAGATTCTCGACGCACCACGGCATGCTGGCGGCGGCGATCGAGTAGGTGTCGGTGCCGGTGCGAAACGAGAAGCGCGTGCCCTTGGAGCCGGTCACCTCCGTTGCCTCGCCGGTGGAGAAATACGGCGTCTTGAGCTCGGAGGCGATGGGCAGCGCCGCCAGCATGACGCCGGAATGCACCGAGCCCACGATAAATTCGGCGTTGCCGCGCTGGATCAGATTGCGCAGCTTGCGCGCCCCGGAAGCGGGATTGGATTCGGTATCCTCAGTGGCGAGCTCCACCTTGCGACCGGCAATGCCGCCTCCTTTGTTGATCATGTCCACGGCGGCCTTGGCGCACTTGTCGTGCCAAAACCCCCACGAGGAAATGACGCCGGTGAGATCGCAATGATGGCCGATGACGATCGGCCCGGAGGCCTGGGCGAACAGATCCTTCGCGATCGTCAGGTTGGCCGTGCCGGCCAGCGCGCCGCCTTTGAAAGCGGTATCAAGGAAGCTGCGGCGGGTTACCTTTCTCTGCGGCATGGTCTCTCTCCTTTGCGAGAACGATTGGCTCACTGTTTCGACAGGCCGAGGTAGCGGTGCACGATCTCGGGCTGCGACTTCAGCTCTTGCGCGGTCCCGTCATAAACGACGGTGCCCTTTTCCATCAGAAACACGCGCGGGCAAAGCTTGAGCGCCGTCTCCACGTTCTGCTCGACCAGCAGGACCGAGACGCCGCTCTGATTGATCCGATGGATCTCCTGCCTGATCTGCGAGACCAGGCGCGGCATGATGCCTTCGGTCGGCTCATCCAGAATGAGAAGCCTTGGGCGCATCATCAGGCAGCGCGCGATGGCAAGCATCTGCTGCTCGCCTCCGGAGAGCGTATTGCCGGATTGCCTGAGGCGCTCCTTGAGACGGGGAAAGCACCCGAACACGTATTCCTCGCGCTCCGGATCGCGCCGGCCGGGCAGCCCGATGCACAGGTTCTCCAGCACGGTCAGATTGGGGAAGATGCCGCGCCCCTGCGGAACGTAGCCGAGCCCCCGCCGCGGAATGTCGTGCGGCTCGCATCGCGCCAGATCGAAGCCGTCGAACTCGATCCTGCCGGCGCTCCTGCGGGAGAGGCCCATGATCGCGCGCAGCGTCGTGGTTTTGCCGACGCCGTTGCGGCCCAAAAGCGCAGCGCAGTCTCCGATGCTCAGCTTGAGGTTCACGCCCTGCAGAATGTGCAGCTTGCCGATATGGACATGCACATCGTCGAGGCTAAGCACGGGCGGCCTCCTCGACGTAGTCCTCGTCCTCCTCGCGACCGAGATAGGCCTCGCGCACGCGCTCGTCGGCAGCGATCTGTTCCGGGCTTCCGCGGGCAAGGATGCCCCCCTGCGCCATCACGGTGATATCGTCGGCGATCTCGAACACTACCTCCATGTCGTGCTCGATAATGACGATATGAATCGAGCGCGACAGCTCGCGGATTTTTCCGACCGCGCGTGCGGTCTCGGCCGGGCTCATGCCGCACGTGGGCTCGTCGAGCAGGAGGAGCCGGGGCTCGGAGATCATCGCCATCCCGATCTCCAGAAGCGCCACGTCGCCATAGGACAATGTGCCGGCTTGACGGCCGGCGAGCGCGGACAAGCCGATCTGCGCCAGCGTTCGCTCGACTTTTTCGACGGTCTCCCGATCGTTCGCAGCGGTCCGGAAAGGGTGCAGGAAGCGGCGGCCCGCATGTGCCGTGATCCAGAGATTCTCGGCGACGGTAAGCTGCGGGAAGACGCTCTTGATCTGCAACGTGCGCTTCACGCCTAGCCGGCTGATCTGGTGCGGTTTGAGGCCGGTGATGTCGCGCCCGTAAAAGAACACGCGGCCTTCGCTCGGGGAAAGCAGCCCGGAGACGAGATTGAAGAACGTGGTCTTGCCGGCCCCGTTCGGGCCGATGATGGCGTGCAGCATCGAGCCGGCGATACTGAAGCTCACATTGTCGACCGCAAGGAGGCCGCCAAACCGCTTGCTCAGGCCTTCGGTACGCAGGATCGGCTCGCTCATGGCTCGGTCCGCAGCTCAGCCGGACGCGCGGGAGCGCTGCCGCGCTCCACGATGCGGGAGATGCAATCGTTCCACAATCCAACCACACCCTTGGGCGCGAACATCACCACCAGGATCGCCACCGTTCCGACGATCAGCGAATGGTGCTCCCAATGTGTCGACACGATCTCGCGCACGATGATGAACAAGGTCGTGCCCACGAGCGGACCGAGCAGCGTACCGGCGCCGCCGACAATCGCCCACACCACCGCTTCGCCGGACACATGATAGAACATGTAGCTCGCCGACGCATAACGCCCGAAGAACGCGAACAGGCCGCCGGCCACTCCCGCCAGGAACCCTGCCAGCACGAACGCGATCAGCCGCAGCAAATAAACGTTGAGGCCAATCAGGGACGCCCGCACGTCATTGTCGCGAATGGCCAGAAAGGCTTTGCCCAGAGGGCTGCGGATCAGCCGGTGCATCAGCCAGAAACAGAGCGCTGCCGTGCAGAGAATGAAAAAATATTGAAACGTCGGATCGGTGAAGCTCTCGCTGAGACCATCGATGGCGAACGTAGGCGGCAGCGTGAAATTGATCCCGTCATCGCCGCCGGTCAGCCATTTGTTGCTCAATGCGAGAAAATAAAAGATCAGCGAGAACACCACGGTGATGATCGCGAAATAGTGCCAGGTGAGCCGGACCGCGAAGATGCCCGTCAGGAGCGCCATGGCCATGGCCGCGGCAATCCCGAGCGCGAATGCCGGCCAGAACGAAAGACCGAGGTCCTCAATGCCGATCGCGACCCCGTACATGCCGAAGCCGAAGTAGAGCGCCTGGCCAAAGGATAAGAGCCCGACATAACCGAACAGCAAATTGACGCTCGCCGCCAACAGCGACCAGATCAGGACTTCGGCAATCACGCTTACCCAGAAGCTTCCGATCAGTGCCGGAACGATCCAGTGCACCGCGATCATGAACGCCGCGAGCAGCGCCCACAGGCATTGCTCGATTGTCGCCGCCGCCATCAGCGCACCAGCCCCTTGAACAGGCCCTGGGGCCGCAGCAACAGGACCGCGCTCATGAGCACCAGCGAGGCGATGCGGGCGACGGTCGGATCGGCCACGCTTTGAATGACGCCTTCCATGACCGCCAGCAACACGGCGGCAGCAGCCGCGCCAGGCAGATTGCCCAGCCCGCCGATGATCACCGCCATGAAGCAGAATGGAAGGATGTCGACGCCGCCGCGAAAATCGACGGTGGTGATCGGCGCCGCCACCACCCCGCCGAGCGCGGCAAGGCCAAAGCCGATGGCAAAGGTGAGCACGTAGATGCGGTCGGCGGGAATGCCCATGGCGAGAGCAGTGTCGCGGTCGTGACGCACGGCGCGGATCCAGGTACCGAGCTTGGTGTGCTGGAGGAACACAAAGAATCCCACGAGCGCAACAATCGCCACTGCAGCAGCAAACAGGCGATAGACCTCATAGTCGACGCCGAAGATGTAAATCGTCTGCTGAATCGGCGGCAGGATGCGGCCCGGCGTCGGGCCATAGGTGATGCGCACGCTCTCCTGCAGGATCAGCGACAGGCCGAACGTGGCCACGATCGAAAGCGCTGCCACGTTGTGGATCGGCTGGATCACCATCCGCTGGATGATTGCTCCCAGGATGAAGCCGATCAGAGGCGCCACGATAAATGCGAGCCAGAAGCTCCCGGTCGATTGCAGCGTTGCCCAGGCGAGCACGGTCCCCACCATGAAGAAGTCGCCGTGAGCCAGATTGATGATGTCAAGAAGGCCGAAGATGATCGCGAGACCGAGCGCGATCAGGGCAATGATTAGGCCCCAGATCAGGCCATTCGTGGCGAGCAAAAAAAGCTTGTCCATGGCCCCCGGCTGTCCACCCGTGGTCCGTGATCGCGCCTCAAGCGTCGGCTGGGAGCTTCGATGAGTCAATGCGGCGCAAGCATGCGCCGACGTTGGGGCAGCGGTTTTTGGTGGACCGGGGCTCGTCGCTTTTTCGCTGATTCTCATCGAATCGCGGTGCGCGGGTCGGTCCGCGTGGAGGGCCGTCTCTGCGCTGCCGTTTGATGGTCAGGCTGCCTCTGGGACGTAATGTAGGACCATCAGGTCCTCTCGCGGGCAGGGCGCAACCGCGTATGCGCGACCTTGATCGTCGCTGAACTCGACGAGCAAAGTCTTCTCATCAAGCTGCTCAACGATGGTCCCGACCTGCCCGCGTGCAAGCCGTTGCGCGGGAAGGTCCGTCAGCAATGCCACCACGTCTAAAAGGGACGGTATATTTGCGCCCTTCTTCATCTGCATCATAACACCCAGCAGGAGACGAACCTCGGCACACTTTCGCCGGTTCGCACAATCCAGATCGTTCTTACCACAGCGCTTTTCCCTTGTCGCCTGATGGTCGTATCGAGGCGCCAATGGGCTCCCCAAGCGTCCTCTGCGATTTGAAAGGCCTCGCCGGAGCGTGCGGCTTCGAGCAGAACATCACGCAGCCACCCGGCGTCACTACGCTGAAGGTCGAGCGCCTCGCGGAATACCCGGGCCTTGTGCCGGCCGCGCGGATGCGATGGGTTCAAGCAATAGTCCTCGATCTTGCGAATATCGAGGATCGCCTCATCGCTGTGCGGTAGACGCGTCGTCATGGTTGCCGATTGCTTTCACCCGCTACGGCGCAAGCGCATCAACGCTGCCGCGGCCGTGCGCGCCGCCGATGAACCGAACAGTAAGCCCAATGCGATGGTTGTCTGCAACTAGCGGAAGCTGCATCTATCCAACACCATGCGCGGTTTATCGAGCAATGGCGCGCCGTCAACGAGTGCAGTTACGAATGCCAACAGCGCGACGGATCACGCGTGACACTGTTTGTTTGATCCGGCTCAGCTCGTCGAGGCGCTGATGCGTCGAGGCGCGTGTTGCGCTCGACCGGATCATTGCCGCCGCTACGTCTCTCGATACGAACCATTGACCCTCACACCGGAAGCGTGCGAGGGCAGCGGATGATTATGGCTCCCGCCGTGAGCCGAGAGCAGTCACACCTTGCGAACTTCACACCGTGGGGCCGAAGACTGCCCGAGAAAGGCGCCATTTCTAACGAGGCGCGTTTAGCGCATTACACACCAAGTCGGGCTCGCGGGCGATGACGGTCAGGTATGCGCGCGCGGCCTGATCGGGTTCGGCGCGCCCCTGCTCCCAATCGCGCAGCGTGCCAAGCGGAATGTGGTAGCGGGCGGCGAAGTCCTCCTGGCTGAGCCCGAGGGCACGCCGGATGATCTTCGCCCGCGGCGTGCGCTTCATCCGCTTCATGTCCGCTGGGGTGAGGGGCGATTATCAGGATCGCTGAGGGCGGCGGCATGCTTTTCCGCTGCGGTCATCGCATCGAGGCGGCTCCAATCGCGCTTTGCTGCTGAGTTTTTTTATCGGTTCTCTGCATGGTATTGGCGCCGCTCATGCTGCTCTGCTTCACGCGCGGATATAATCCGTACCTTATCTCCTCTCAGGTATGGGCAACCGGCCCAATACGATCATTGACGGCGATCGGACGGTCCGCGCGACCGCTCAGCTGCACGGCGCTGTTCGCGCGCTCTTTTGATCGGCGCAACTCGCTCGCGCAGCTTTTCCATCATGGCGATTTTCTCGCCGAAGGACCTGCGGGCGATTTCGCGGCGTCCTTCGGCCTTGCGGGCGAGGATGTCGGAAATGTCCGGATACACAGCCGGTTTGCGCTGGCTCATTGGTTGAAATGTATCTTGCAGGGATCGGCAATTCCAGCTCTCTGATAGAATGCTGTCGGCCACAGAAGGACCCTGCAATGCCGAGAAAGCCTGCTCTCGCTGCCCTCCTCGCTCTCGCCGGCTTCGCGCTCGGTTTGGCCGATGCGCCACGCCAGGCACTGGCGGCCGAGCGCTATCCCGATCATCCCATCACCATGATCGTGCCTTATGCCGCAGGCGGCAGCTCGGACGTGCTCGCCCGCCTCCTCGGCGAGCGCTTGTCGCAATCGCTCGGCCAGCAGATCGTGATCGACAACCGTGCCGGCGCCGGCAGCCGTCTCGGCATCGAGGTTGCCGCCAGGTCCGCGCCCGATGGCTATACCCTCCTCCTCGCCGACATGCCGCACGCCATTATTCCGGCAATCCAGAAGGGCGTGCATTACGATCCGGTCCACGACTTCACGCCGATCGGTCTTATCGGCACCGCCTCGATGTTGTTGTTCGTCAATCCCGCAGTGAAGGCCGAGACGGTCCGGGAATTCGTTGCGCTTGCGCAGGAAGAGCCGGAAAAGATCACCATCGCGTCCGGTGGCATCGGCAGTGCCACCCACCTCACCGCCGAGCTTTTCCAGGTCAAGGCCGGCATCAAGCTGGTGCACGTGCCGTTTCGCGGCGCCGGCCCGGCCATGAACGACCTGGTTGCCGGTCATGTGCAGTCGGGCTTCACCACGCTGGCGACGGCGAGCTCGGTGCTCGACCGGCTTCGCACCCTCGCGGTCGCCGGCGAAACGCGGCTCCCGAGCCTACCCAGCATTCCGACCTTCAGGGAAAGCGGCATCGATCTCGTGGTGGAGCACTGGTGGGGCGTTCTCGCTCCGGCAGGGTTGCCGCACGAGATCGCTGCGCGGCTGACGACGGAGCTCAAAACCGCGCTTGGCGCGCCAGAGCTTGCCTCGCGCCTGACGGTGCTCGGCGTGACGCCGTCGCAAGACTCGGTCACGCAAGACTCGGTCACGCAGTTCCGGGCCCTGATAGAGAGCGACACAGCGCGCTGGGCCGATATTGTCAGGTCGGCCGGGATCAGCGTCCCGTGACGCGTGCCGCATCCACGGAGCATCCGCCCTCGCCACCTACGGCACTCAACGACCCGCTGATGTGGACGGAGCTCGAAACCCTCTGCGCTCTGGGCGGCCGGCTTGCCGGCTCGGCGAGCGAAGCGGCGGCCGTGGCATTTGCCCGCGAGCGGCTCGCAGCCGTGCCGAACGCGAGCGTGCGAGAGGACCCGGTGCAATATCCGGGCTGGCATTGCCGGGCCGCGCAACTGAGCAGCGCGATAACCGGCGAATCGTTCCCCTGCACCCCGCTCCTCGGCACCGCATCAACCGCCGGGCTCGTCGCCGAAGTCCTCGACCTGGGCCTGGGCCGAGAGGCGGATTTCAAGCGGGAAGCCGATCGCATTCCGGGCCGGATCGTCATGGTCGGTCACGAATATCCCTTTGCGCCCGCGCATGTTCACCGCCGCGTCAAGCTCGGATTGGCGCAACAGATGGGCGCGGCCGGGTTTCTGATCGCGCACCCCGAAGCTGGGATCGGACCGGTATCGGGGTCGAGCGGACGCAACGGCGGCCCTGGGATCCCGGCGCTCGGGATCGGTGCCGAAGCAGCGCACGCGCTGCGCGCGTCGCCGGACGGCACGCTTGCATCCGCCCAGATACGCATCGACGCCGACGATCACCCCGCGTGCACGCAGGTGCTCGTTGCCGACCTGCCGGGCAGAGGACCGGACTGGGTCGTGGTCAGCGCCCACATCGACGGTCATCCCCTCGGCGAGAGCGCGATCGACAACGCCACCGGTGTGGCAGTGGCGCTCGGCCTTGCGCGGGCGCTCGCGCCGCAGGTCTCGGCATGCCCGCGCGGCTTGCGCATTTGCCTGTTCAGCGCCGAGGAATGGGGCCTCACGGGATCGCGGCTGTGGCTCGAACGCATGGAGCCGGCGGCGCGCCGGCTGATGGTCGTGAACATCAATCTCGATTCCGTCGGCGGCGCATCCGGATTGACTGCTCTCACGTCAGGCTTTGAAGGGCTCGATGGATGGGTGAAGGCGGCGGCCGCGCGCGCCGGCTTCCCGCTCGCGACGCACCTGCCGCTCATGGCCAATTCCGACCACGCCAACTTTGCCGCGCACAACATCCCCGCGCTCCGGCTGATCGCCGGGTTCAACGCACCGCACAGCAACCTGCGCTATCTCCTGACCGCTGCCGATACCCGCGACAAGGTGCGCCCCGAGGAGCTCGATGCGGCGCTGCGGATCGCGACAGCACTGGCCTGGGAGGCACTGACCGCCACCGATAGAACGATCTCGAATCTTGGTGCTCGACGCGCATAGGCGCGGCGGCGATCACGACGACGAAGTACAGCTTCAGATCACCAGTTGTGATCGCCGCGTTGACTCAGCGGCGCGGCACGCTCCGCAATACCTCCCCCTGAAAGGGGGAGGTCGGCGACCCCGACTTGTCGGGGGAGCCGGGTGGGGGTCACTCCCGGCCGAGATCCGCCGAGGGCAGGACCCCCACCCGGAGTTTCCCGCGCGCCTCTGAGTGAATATCGCCGGGCGCTCGCGTGGACGTGCGCGACAAAAGGAAACCGCCCCTTGCGGGGCGGCAAGTTTCTTCCTCGCGTTTTTGACTGAAGCTACATCAGTCGTCGGCCGCGTTTCGCACCGCGTCTTTCACGTCGCCGGCAAGGTTGTGCGCCGAGCCTTTCGCCTTGTCGAATTTTCCCTCGCTTTGCAGCTTCTTGTCGCCCATGACCTTGCCTGCCGTATCCTTGATGGCGCCCTTCACTTTATCAGCTGCGCCCTTCACATGTTCACGGTCCATCCTTTTCTCCTTGTTCCTGTGTGTCGGCTCGTCAACGCGCTGGCATCGGGCGTGGTTCCATCTCGGCCGCGTGTTTGACCCCCACCCGGCTCCCCCGACAAGTCGGGCGAGCCGACCTCCCCCCTTTCAGGGGAAGGTATTGCGGAGCCTGCTGCACCGCTTAAGTCCGCGCGATCTCACGCCGTGACCCGCTGCAGGAGGGCGGTTATCTCGGGCGCACATGCAAGCGTCAGCGCATGCTGATGGCCGAGCGGCGACATTTTTTTCCAGGTCTTGGCGAGGATGGTGGCGAGCTTTTCCGGATCGGTCTTGCCTCTGAGCTCGGGGAGATAATGCTCCAGGAACACGAGGCAGGCTGCGTCCTCAAGGAGCTGCACCTCGCGATCCGTTTTCAGATGCTCCTTGCGAACGATCGAGCGAACGCGCGCGATATCGTCGACGCCATAACCGGCCAAGGACATGATCTCCCCGAGACGGCGGGCGTGGAAGTCTTTCAGCTCATTGCGCCACTTCAAATAGCCGACCCGTCCCTCCGGGTAGCTCTTGCGCGGCGAGGTCCAGCGCTCGATATGCTGGCCGCGCGCGGCAATGCGCAGGTGCTCCGACGCATCCGGCGCGATGCGGGCAAGGGTCGCCGTCATGCGCCGCCCGTAAACAAGCTCCCCCGGCTCCGAGCGGCCATCGCTCTCGGCGCAGTTGGGATCGCGCGCGTTCGCCGCATCGATAGCGGCAATGACCGTTTGAAACCTGCGCACAGTGTCGGACATGCCTGTGTTCATGTGATGCAAGACTACATCCAAGTCCGCAAAGGATAACCGACCAAACGCTATCCCGCGTGCGGGCCTCCACGTTCAAACCGTGCTCGGCGCCAGCGCCTCCTGGTGCCACAGCAGCAACCGGCGCCGAATGAGGCTCATGATCTTGACCAGCGCATAGCCCAGGACCGCAATCTCCACGATCCCGGCGAACACGCCGCGTGAATCGGCGAAGCGCGCGGCGGTATTCATCGCGCCGCCGAGGCCGTAGCCGCCCATGAACATCTCCGTGACGATGGCGACGATAAGCGCAATCGGCAACGCTACCTGCAGCCCGGTCATGATCTGCGGCCAGGCCGCGGGAAGCGCGATCTGCCACAGGAGCTCGCGCTCGCCCGCCCCCATATTGCGCGCCGACCAGAGAAGCTCGCGCTCCACGGAGCTGATGCCGACAATGGTCGCGGTGACAACGGGAAAGACCGCCTCGACCGCCACCATGGTGATCTTCGACACGTCATAGACGCCGAGCCACAGCATCACCACGGGAAGAAAGGCGATCTTGGGCATGGGAAACCCGACCGAGATGATCGGGTCGAAGAACCAGCGGGCGAGAGCGTTGCGGCAGATGGCCATGCCCAAGCCGATGCCCAGGACCGCTCCGACGGCAAACCCCGCCAAGGCGCGATAGAGGCTCACCGCGGTATTGGTCAGGAGATCGCCGCCGAGGAGATCGCTCCAGATCCGCGCCAAGACCGCGCTCAGGGGCGGCAGCATGAACGGCGTCACCGCGCCCGAGCGTGCGAACAGCTCCCAAGCCGCGGCAAGGGCAATGATCGACCCTATGCGCGCGAAGCCCCACGCCGCCGACCGCAGCACCGGATATCGCGGCGGCTTGACCGCAACCGCCGCTACGCTTGCCATCGCAGCATCCTGTGCATCACGAGGAGGTAGATGCGATCGGCGATGAAGCCGAGGAGCGCGACCGTGAGCACCACCGCAAACATCGCATCATAGGCGCCGCTCGCGCCGAGAAAGCCGATGAGGTAGCCGAAGCCCTGCTGTGCCGCGATGAGCTCCGAGCTGACCAGCAGAATGAAGGAGAGAGCGAGGGCGGTGCGGACACCGTTGAGCAGCTCCGGCAGCGCGCTCGGCACGACCACGTCCCACAACATGCGCAGGCGGCTCGCACCCATGCTGCGCGCGGACCACACCAGCGCCTGCTCGCTCGAGCGCGCGCCATTGAACGCGCCAATGGTGACCGGCAGCATGCAGCCGAGAAGGATGAGGAGGATCTTCGAGCCGTTGCCGAACCCGAGCCACAGCACGGTCACCGGGATCAACGCCGATTTCGGCATCGGATAGAACATCTCGACCAGGGGCCCGAGCAGCACATTCACCGGGCGCCACCAGGCCATGACGATGCCCAGCACCCCGCCGATCCCGATCGCGAGGACGAGCCCGGCAGCCGCACGCCACAATGACGCAGCGCCATTGGTGATGAGCTCGCCATCCTTGAGGAGATCGACCCAGGCCGCGAGGATCGCGCTTAGGGGCGGCAGAGCAAGGGTCGAGACCAGCCCGGTGCGCGCCCCGATCTCCCAGGCAAGCGCGAGCAGGAGCAGCGGCAGATAGCGCAGCATCATGGCGCGACGCGCTCCTGCGCCTTGATGGCCTCGATCCGCACCAGGTTCCAGATCTCGTCGACCTTCTCGACGAACTCCTTCGCCTTGAAGATGCTCGCGTCGTTCTTGTCGAACCTGGTATCGACGATGGTCTTGATGCGTCCGGGACGCGCCGACATCACCGCCACCCGCTCCGCAAGGTACACCGCTTCCTGGACGTCGTGGGTGACGAAGATCACGGTCTTGGGCGTGCGCTGCCAGATCCCCAGGAGCTCGGACTGCATCAGGCTGCGCGTCTGCGCGTCAAGGGCGCCGAACGGCTCGTCCATCAGCAGGATCTTGGGATCGAACGCCAGCGTGCGCGCGATCGCCGTACGCTGGCGCATGCCGCCGGAGAGCTGCGAGGGATAGCTGTCCTCGAACCCGGTCAAGCCGACGAGATCGATGAAGGCTTGGGCGCGCTTCTCGCGCTCCTCGCGCGCAAGCCGCATGCGCTCGAGCCCGTAGAGAATGTTGGAGCGGACGGTCTTCCACGGAAACAGCGCAAAATGCTGAAAGACAATACCGCGATCGGGACCAGGCGCGCCGACCGGCTTGCCGTCGACGAGAATCCTGCCGTTCTCGATCGGGAGAAAACCCCCGAGCAGATAGAGCAGCGTGGATTTCCCGCAGCCGGAAGGGCCGAGCAAGGCGACAAACTCGCGGTTGCCCACCGCCAGGGACACCTCTTCCAGCGCCAGCACGGATCGCCCGCTCGGCGGCCGATAGACATGGCTCACCCCGTCAATGACGATCTGCGCCTGCGCCATCAGATTCCCGCCGGACCCGCTGTATCATACCGGAGTGAAGAACCGGGGGCAGGCCCATCGATGCAGCAATATCGCCTGGAAATTCGCTGATCATGGCGGCACGGCTTCGTTCAGGAACTGCCTCGCAGCGTCGAGCGCGCCGTAATCCGCGAGCTCATTGTGTCCCGCACCAGGGAAGCGGACGAATCGCTTCGGCGAATTAATAAGCGCATAGAGCTGCTCACCCAGCGCGATCGGCACGACAGAATCCGTCTCGCCGTGCAAAACGAGAATGGGCGCCGTCACCTTGGCGATACGCAGGTCGGAGCGGAAGGCATCCTTGATCAGCAGACGCACCGGAAAGAACCAATAGATCTGGGCGGCAATATTCGCGATCGAGGTAAAGGGGGATTCGAGCACGATGCGTCCAACCGGCTTTTGTGCCGCGAGCGCCACCGCAACCCCGGTGCCCAGCGACTCGCCCCAGAGCGCAATGCGCGACGGCGGATAGCGGGCGGCGGCAAAGGCGTAGGCCGCGAAGGCATCGTCGATCAGACCTTGCTCAGTCGGGCGTCCGCTCGATCCGCCATAGCCTCGGTAGCTGAGCGCGACGAGCCCGGTGCCATCGGCAGCGAGTGCCCGGAAGCGGTCCACGCGCCAGCGCAGCGAGCCGCCGTTGCCGTGGAAATAGAGCACCACCGGCTTTTCCCCGCGCGGGGGAATGTGCCAGACGATGACGCGCTCGCCGCCGGAGCTGTCGAGCACGACCTCCTCCGCTTCGGGCAGGCCAGCGTCAGCGGGCGGCGTGCGCGCGCGCTCGGGAAAATATTGCAGCGCGCGTTGGCCGAAATAAACCAGGAGAAGCAGGCCACCGTAGCCTGCGACCACAATGATCAGGAGCCATTTGAGCATGGTTGCCACGGACCCTTGCCGTTCGGCCGGCGACAGTTCAAATGCAGATTTTCACATCCGTCCAGCCGCCGGCGAGGACGGTCGGGCGATCTGGCGCGTGATCGAGCCGGCGATCCGCGCGGGCGAAACCTACCCGCTTGCGCGCAATCTCACCGAAGCCGAGGCGCTCGCCTACTGGTGCGCACCCCAGCACGAGGTGCTCGTTGCGCAAGCGGCAGGCGCGATCGTCGGCAGCTATTACCTGCGCGCCAACAATCAAGGGGGCGGCGCCCACGTCGCCAACTGCGGCTACATCGTTGCGCCGCAAGCGGCGGGACGCGGCATCGCGCGGGCGATGTGCGCGCATTCGCTTGAGCGTGCCCGCGCGCGCGGCTTCCGCGGCATGCAGTTCAATTTCGTCGTTGCCACGAATGAACGGGCGATCAGGCTGTGGCAAAGCTGCGGCTTCGCCATCGTCGGTCGGCTGCCGCAAGCGTTCGAGCACCCCCGCTTCGGGCTCGTCGATGCTCTCGTGATGTATCGGGCGCTGTAACTACTGCGGTTCCCGGCCATTTCAAATATGCGCTAACTTCAGCCTCCATCGCCAATCTCTCGGTTGTCATGCCCCGCTTCAAGCGGGGCATCCAGTAATCCCGATCGGCGGCTTGAGCCGAAGGCGTTTCAAATCCGACGTTCGGTGACTACTGGATCGTCCGCATACGCGGACGATGACGACCGACGGGCTGATGACTTCCTTAACTTAGCGCCTATGGGGTCAAGCCCGCGCATGACGGTGATGAAAGCGCCTGTGGTCAGAGCGCCTTGACGATCTCTTCCGTCATCTTCTTGGCATCGCCGAACAGCATCATGGTGTTGTCGCGGTAGAACAGCGTGTTGTCGATGCCGGCATAGCCCGACGACAAGGAGCGCTTGATGAACATGACCGTGCCGGCCTTCCACACTTCCAGAACCGGCATGCCGTAGATCGGCGATTTGGGGTCATCTTCCGCCGCCGGGTTGGTGACGTCGTTCGCCCCGATCACGAAGGCCACATCGGCCTGCGGAAACTCCGAATTGATATCGTCGAGCTCGAATACCTCGTCGTAGGGGACATTCGCTTCCGCCAGCAGCACATTCATATGTCCGGGCATGCGGCCGGCGACGGGGTGGATGGCGTATTTGACCTCGACGCCTTCCTTCTTGAGCCGCTCCGCCATCTCGCGCAGCGCATGCTGAGCTTGCGCTACCGCCATGCCGTAACCCGGCACGATGATGACCTTGCCCGCATTCTTCAGAATAAAGGCTGCGTCCTCGGCAGAGCCTTGCTTGACCGGCCGATGCTCCGTCCCGGTTCCCGCAACCGCAACCTCCCCGCCGAAGCCGCCGAGAATGACGGAGATGAAGCTGCGGTTCATGCCCCGGCACATGATGTAGGAGAGGATCGCGCCCGAGGAGCCGACCAGAGCGCCGGTAACGATCAGCGCCGCATTCCCCAGCGTGAAGCCGATGCCGGCGGCGGCCCATCCCGAATAGGAATTGAGCATCGAGATCACGACCGGCATATCTGCTCCGCCGATCGGGACGATGATGAGGATACCGAACAGGAAGGATGCGAAGGTGAGCAGCCAGAAACCGACATGGCTCTCCGCCCGCACCAGCCATACGATCAGAAGGACTATGGCGAGCGCCAGCGCGATGTTGATGCCATGGCGGGCCGGCAGGATGATCGGTTTTCCGCTCATGCGGCCGGAGAGCTTGAGGAATGCAATCACCGAGCCGGTAAACGTGATGGCGCCAATCCCCAGCCCGAGCGACATCTCGATGAGGCTCGACTTGGCAATCGTGCCTACATTGCCGATGTCGAAGGCCGCCGGCGCATAGAGCGCGGCAGCCGCCACAAGCACCGCCGCCATTCCAACGAGCGAATGGAATGCCGCGACCAGCTCCGGCATGGCCGTCATCGGAACGCGGCGCGCGATGACTGCGCCCAGCGTGCCGCCGATCGCGACCCCGACGATGACCAGCGCCCATGCGCCCGCACCCTCCGGAGGATGCGAGGCAAGCGTGGTGACAATGGCGATCGCCATTCCCACCATGCCGAACAGATTGCCCCGGCGGCTGGTCTCCGGGTTGGACAGGCCGCGTAACGCCAGGATGAACAGGACAGCCGCGAGCAGATAGAGCAGCGCGACGAGATCGGTGCTCATCGCCCGGTGCTCCTGTCTCCCTTCTTCCGGTACATCCCAAGCATGCGCTGCGTGACCAGAAAGCCTCCGAAGATGTTGATGGAGGCGAAGGTGAGCGCGACGAAGCCGAGCACCCGAGCCCAGAGCGGCCCGGAGCTGCCGGGGATAAGCTTTACGCCGACGGCGAGCAGCGCGCCGACGACAATGACGGACGAGATCGCGTTGGTCACCGACATCAGCGGCGTGTGCAAGGCCGGGGTCACCGACCACACGACGAAATACCCGACGAACACCGCCAGAACGAAAATGGAGAAGCGCGAGATGAAGGGATCCACCGCCCCCGCGCTCACCGCGTGCATCGCTCCTCCGCTCGCGACAGCAATGATGTCGAGCTGCGCCAGGATTACGTCGCGGGCGGCATCAGCAATCGTGGCATGATCGGAGAAGCCGACAGGACTGCCGGATGACACCAGGGTCAGCATCGGCATCTCCTCTGCTTCTCTCAGGCCGCGCTTTTGGGCGCAAAGCTCGGATGGATGACGGCGCCCTCGCGCGTCAGCGCCGTCGCCTTGACGATCTCGTCGTCCCAGCTCACCGCCAGCACCTTTTGCTTCTTGTCCACAAGCACTTCGAGGAACGCGAACAGGTTGCGGGCGTAGAGGCTCGAAGCCGATGCGGCCACGCGGCCGGGCAGATTGAGAAGCCCCACGACCTTGACCTCGTTCACGGTCACCACCGCGCCGGGCTTGGCGAGCTCGCAATTGCCGCCGCGCTCGACCGCAAGGTCAACAATAACGGAGCCGGGGCGCATGGAGAGCACCATCTCTCTGCTGATCAGCCGCGGCGCGGGGCGACCGGGTATGAGCGCGGTGGTCACGACGATGTCCTGCTTCTTGATGTGCTCGGCGACGAGTGCGGCCTGCTTGGCCTGATACTCCTTCGACATCTCCTTGGCGTAGCCCCCCGCAGTCTCAGCCTGCTTGAACTCCTCGTCCTCGACCGCGATGAACTTGGCGCCAAGGCTCTCGACCTGCTCCTTCGCGGCCGGCCGAACATCGGTCGCGGTGACAATGGCCCCGAGCCGGCGCGCAGTCGCGATCGCCTGCAGCCCGGCAACCCCCGCGCCCATGACGAACACTCTGGCAGCCGGCACGGTGCCCGCGGCCGTCATCATCATCGGCAGCACGCGGCCATATTCGGCCGCCGCATCGATCACCGCGCGATAGCCGGCGAGATTGGCCTGGCTGGAGAGCACGTCCATCGTCTGTGCGCGGGTGATCCGCGGCAGCAGCTCCATGGCAAACGCGACAATCCCCGCCTTCGCCATCTCGCTTACGGCCGCATCCTCTCCGTACGGGTCCATCATCGCGATGACGAGAGCGCCTCGCTTGTAGCCGGAAAGCTCGGAGGAGCTCGGTCGACGTACCTTGAGAACGACGTCCGCGTCCTTGACCGCGCCGCTGGCGACGGATGCGCCTGCGGACGCAAATTCAGCGTCTGGAATGCCCGACCCCGCGCCGGCGCCCGGCTCGACCGCGACGTCGGCGCCGAGCACCTTCATTTTCTTCACGGTTTCCGGTGTCGCGGCAACGCGCGTTTCGCCCGGCTCGAGCTCGCGCGCTACCGCAATGCGCATGCACCCCTCTCCCGGACCGACAGCCTATTGCGCCGGCCCGCCGCCGGAGCTGAGCGCAAGGGCCAGGAGCGAAAGCACCACCATGACCGCGCTCGGCGCCCGCGTTTCAGTCATCATACCATGTACCGCGACGATGCTGGCGATCACGAAAATGCCGAAAGCGGTGAGCCAGTGGTCCGCCACTGCACCGATTGCGAGACCGAGGAGAATGTTGACGACGAGAGCGCCACCCACGAACACCAAATGGACAAAGCGCTCATACATCACCTCATGCGCCGGCAGATCGTTGCCCTGCGCGGTCGCATATTCGACGGATCCGTGGTCGGCCATTCGATCCTCCAACCTGGCTCAGTGCCGTGGGAATTACCTCAGTTGGCCTGCCTGAGCAACGGCGACGGAGAACGAACGCACCCGTCGGCACTGGTGAATCTTGCAGCAGCGTGAGCCGCTTACGCGACCTGATCGAGCCCGACCGCAGCGAGCGCGGCGTTCTGCTGATTGCGCAGCCGCGCGAGCGAAAAATCCTCGATGGCTGCGTTGAACAGCTGGTGAAAGTTGAGCTCCGCTCCCAGATGCAGAAAGACGGCGCCAAGCCCGATGGCGGCGCGGTCCATGAACACGAACTCGCGCGGCACCGTCACCGGCCCGCGCTGCTTGAGCGCCTGATGCACGCGAAAGGCCTCGCGCCGGCCATATTCCGACGGCTTTACCCCGTCAGCAAGGCTGCGCACCCGGTCATCCAGAAGCGGCCCGTAGATGAAGCGCGCCCAGATATTGAGCGCCTCGATCACCTCGCGACGCAGCCGCCTGAACCCCCAGGTCTCGTATGCATGCACGATGAGATCGTCATCTCCATGCAGAAGGCCGTGATAAAGGTCGATGACGCCGCCCACGAACTTGGGGGCAAATATGCGGATGCAGCCATAGTCCAGCAGATTGATTCCGGACGCGCGACCGTTGAGGCGGAACACCGTATAGTTTCCCAGGTGGGGGTCGCCATGGATCACCCCATAGCGGCTGAACGGCCACCACCATGCCATGAACATCGCCGTGCCCAGGCGGTTACGGATGTCGAGCGCGTCGGTCTTGTGCGCGAGCAGCCTGTCGCCGTCGAGCCAGTCGAGCGTGAGGAGGCGCCGGGTGGAGAGCTCGGGCCACACCCGCGGCACCCGAATATCTGCAACGGCGGACAGCATGTTCTGATAAAGCGCCGCGTGCCTCGCTTCGCGCCGATAGTCGAGCTCCTCGCGAATGCGCGCCCCGATCTCCTTTGCGATCTCAGTGGTGTCGATGACGGGGTCCATGCGCCGATGAATGCCGAAGATGAGGGCGAGCTGGCGCAGGTCGGCTTCGACCGCCGATTCCATGTCGGGATACTGAAGCTTGCACGCGAGCTCGCTGCCGTCATGGGCATTGGCGCGATGCACCTGCCCGAGCGATGCGGCCGCCGCGGGGTGATGCTCGAAGCGATCGAGCTTGCTCTGCCAGTTGGGACCGAGCTCGGCTGCCATGCGCCGCTTGACGAACGGCCACCCCATCGGCGGCGCCTCGCTCTGCAGCTTCATGAGCTCGGCTGCATATTCCGCGGGCAAAGCGTCCGGGATCGTGGCCAACAGCTGGGCCACCTTCATGATAGGCCCCTTGAGGCCACCCAGCGCCGCGGCAAGCTCGCTCGCATTCCTGGTTCGATCGAGCGAAAGCCCAAGCAGGCGCGCTCCCGCAAACCGGGCGGCCACGCCGCTCATGTTTGCCCCTACGCGCGCATACCGCGCGGCGCGCGCGCTGAAACGATTTGCTTCCCGGTCGGCCATGTCCGTTAGAACTCAATCGACTAGCCCAGCGCCTCCAGCTCGGTGATCATCCGCTCGATCACGGCGAGGCCGCCCTCCCAAAAAACCGGATTCCGCGCATCCAGCCCGAACGGCGCCAACAGCTCGGAGTGGTGCTTGGTACCGCCGGCGGCAAGCATGTCGAGATAGCGCTGCGCGAACCCCTCATTCGCCTGCTCGTAGACCGCATAGAGCGAGCTCACGAGACAGTCCCCGAATGCGTAGGCATAGACGTAAAAGGGCGAGTGCACGAAGTGAGGGATGTAGGACCAGAACGTCTCGTAGCCCGGCTTGAGCTCGATCGCGGGGCCCAGGCTTTCGTGCTGCACCTCGAGCCAAAGCGCATTGAGCCGCTCCGCCGTCAGCTCGCCATTGCGCCTTTGCGTATGCACATCACGCTCGAAAGTATAGAACGCGATCTGCCGGACGACCGTGTTGAGCATGTCCTCGACCTTGGTCGCGAGCATGGCCTTGCGCTGCTTCTTGTCGGCGTTTGCCAGCAACTTCCTGAAAGTAAGCATCTCGCCGAAAACGCTCGCGGTCTCGGCAAGCGTGAGCGGCGTCGGGGCCATGAGCGCGCCATTGGGCGCCGCCAGCACCTGATGTACCCCGTGGCCAAGCTCATGCGCCAAGGTCATCACGTCGCGCGGCTTGCCCTGATAGTTGAGCAGCACATAGGGATGTGCGGACGGAACCGTCGGGTGTGAAAAAGCTCCGGGCGTCTTGCCCGGACGCACCGGCGCATCGATCCAGTCATTGCTGAAGAATTTCTCGGCAATGGCGGCCATCTCGGGAGAGAACGCGCCGTAGGACGTGAGGACCGTGGCTTTCGCCTCCGACCAGGAGATGGTGCGGGTTGGGGCCTTGGGCAGCGGCGCATTGCGGTCCCAGTGCGCCAACCGCTTCTTGCCGAACCAATGCGCCTTGAGCGCGTAGTAGCGGTGGGACAGCCGCGGATAAGATCGGCGCACCGCCGCGACCAGCGCCGCAACTACCTCGGGCTCAACCCGGTTGGAGAGGTGGCGGGCATCGGCGACGTCCGCAAATCCTCTCCAGCGATCGGAAATCTCCTTGTCCTTGGCAAGGACATTGGTGATCAGCGCATAGGTTTGCAGGTTGTCGGCGAAAGTCCTGGCAAGCGCCTGCGATGCCGCTTTGCGGGTATTCTGGTTGGGATGATGCAGCAGATTGAGCGTCGGCTCGATCGGCAGGGATTTCGTCCCTACCCTGAAGCGCATGCGCGCAATGGTCTCGTCGAACAGCCGATTCCAGGCAGTGTAGGCCGTCACCGACTTCTCGTGGAACAGCTGCTCGATGCGGTCCTCGAGCTGGTAGGGTTTTTCCTTGCGCAAATCCTCGAGCCAGGGACGATAGTGCGCCAGCGCCGGCTCGCGCATGGCCGCTTCGAGTTGAGCATCATCGAGACGATTGAGCTCGAGGCCGAAGAACAACAAATGGATGGAAGCCGCGGTGACGCGTTCCTGCACATCCGAGTAGAATTTCGCTCGATCGGGGTCGACCGTATTGCCGGAATGAATGAGGGTGGCGTACGAGATGAGCCGCCCCATCAGATCATCCAGCGCCTCATAGCGCTTCACTGCTTCTGCCAAGGCCGCTCCGCCATGGGGCTCGGCTGCCAATGTCGCAAGCTTGCCCTTGTACTCGCGCTCGAAAGCAACGCTTTCGGCATCGGAGCGATCGAGATCCCGCTTTACCTGCGGATCATCGATGCCGAGATAGAGATCGGCAAGATTCCACTCGGGCAGCCGGCCGATAGTCTGCGGGCGTGATTTGGCGGCTTGCGCCGCGCGTCTCTGTCCAGCCATTGCGTTCTGTGACCGTGGTTCGCGTGACAGGTCCTGCGGTGATTCAGCGGGTTCCTCGCCGATACAGCTAATATCGAAAGCCGCTCCGCCCAACCAGCGCAGCGCGTTTATTTCCCGCAGCGCGATCCAAATTCGTCCGCCAGGCGCCCGACCTTCGACAGCATTTGCCAATGCTGTCGACCTCCCCCTTTTCAGGGAGCAGTACGGCGTTTCCGACCGGCAACCGAGCCTGTGCAATAGGCCCTCCGACTCGCGGAGTTGCCGCTTTCAGTAGCCGTTAACCCAAGTCGGCCACAGTGCCCCAATTCGGCACACGGTCCCGGGGTTGTGAAGTGAGTGAGCGAATTCTGATCGTCGATGACGATCCCGTCCAGCGCCGGCTCCTCGACAACATGGTGCGCAAGCTCGGGTACGAGCCCCTCGTGGCCGAGACCGGCGATGCGGCCGTCGCCATGCTCAACGACGAGGGTAGTCCTGTCGATGCCGTGGTGCTCGATCTGGTCATGCCGGGGCTTGATGGGCTTGGCGTGCTCGCGCAGGCGCGCAAAGCCGGGCTGGAGATTCCGATCATCGTGCAGACCGCGCATGGGGGGATCGACAATGTGGTCACCGCCATGCGCGCCGGCGCAACCGATTTCGTCGTCAAGCCGATCGGAGCCGAGCGTCTTCAGGTTTCGCTGCGCAATGCGCTTGCGGCAAGCGCGCTCGAGGACGAGCTGGCCCGCATCAAAAGGAGCAGGACGGGCACGCTTGGCTTCAGGGACATCATCGGCCGCAGCCCGCGCATGCGCGCGCTGCTGCGCATCGCCGAGAAGGCGGCGCGGTCCTCCATTCCGGTATTGATCGAGGGCCGGTCCGGCGTCGGCAAGGAGCTGGTTGCGCGCGCAATCCATGGCTCCGGGGCCCGGCGGGCAAAAGCGTTCGTGGCCGTCAATTGCGGAACGATCCCCGACAATCTCGTGGAATCCGTCCTGTTCGGTCATGAGAAGGGAGCCTTCACCGGCGCGACCGACCGGCACATTGGAAAATTCGCCGAGGCTTCAGCCGGAACGCTCTTCCTCGACGAGGTAGGCGAGCTTTCGGCGGCCGCGCAGGTGAAACTGCTGCGCGCCGTCCAGGAGAATGAAATCGAGCCGGTCGGAGCGCGCAAACCGGTCAAGATCGACGTGCGTCTGATCTCGGCTACCAATCGAGACCTGATTTCCGACGTGAAGGCCGGACGCTTTCGCGAGGATCTGTTCTATCGCCTGCACGTTTTTCCGATTGCAGTGCCGGCGTTGCACGAGCGAGCAGAGGACATTCCGGAGCTCGCGCGGCATTTTCTTGCGCGGTTTGCCGCCGAAGAGGGCAAACGCCGGTGCCGCCTGAGCGGCGATGCGCTGTCGCTGCTGCGCAGCTATGACTGGCCCGGCAATGTGCGCCAGCTGGAGAACGCCATCTTTCGCGCCGTTGTCCTCGCAGAGACCGACACGATCGGGATCGACGAATTCCCGCAGATCGCTGCCCGCAAAGCGAGCGGGGAGCCGGCTGCGGCACCGGTCTGCCCGGAACCGCCGTCCGATCCGCGGGAGACGATCGAAGCCGCCGCGCTTGGCGCCGACAGCCCCGCCTTTGAGCCGTTCACCGCAGCAATACCGACCGGGCCGCTGGATTTGCTCGACGCTAGCGGAGAGGTGCGCCCGCTCGAGCAGATCGAGGCGGATGTCATTCGCTTTGCCATCTCGCATTACCGCGGGCAGATGTCGGAAGTCGCGCGACGCCTGCGCATCGGTCGTTCGACGCTTTACCGCAAGCTGGATTCCCTCGGCCTGTCTGCCGATTCGCCGGATTTGGACGCGCTGGCGCTGTAAATCGGCCGAACGGGCCTGTATCAGCCGCCGATCTGGCGGGCGTTAAATGATTCTTTGCGCTGCTGACGGATGTGGCAACTTTTCGCCATAGTCCCCTGTCACCGTTTCTCGATCGGGGGGGACCGGGTGGCGCAAACCTTGCGTTAACTCTTCCCTAGTTGACACTGCGTTAGCCATTGTTCGCCGCGTCGATCAGCCGGCGGGACATTGGAGCTTGCTGCCCGTGGTGCTCGCTGCGGGAGGCGGGACACTGACGCACTTGACGCGGGTGGGCAGGTGACGGTCAAAGTCGCGCACGGGAATTTGTTTCCATCGCAGTTTACGCGGTTCGGGTATTGCAGCGGCATCGCCGCTCTTGTCATCTTCTTCGGCTGCGAGAGCCTGCAGAGCGCCCGCGCCGAAGGCGAGACGCGCACGCTGTCGCTGCACCACGAGACAACCGGCTACGACTTGGCGTCAGCGGTCTTCAAGCCGGTGCGTGTGGCCCAGGCCCGCACGGTGTCCGATTCCGGCAATGCTACCGCGAATGACGTCATTAATGAGCGTGGCTTCTGGCAGGGCCTGCCGAGCGCCGAGCACGTCGAGGTGCCGCCGGCCGCCAATTCACGGGTGACGGCGGCTCCGGCGAGCCCGCCGGCTCCAGCTCCCGCCAATGCGCCGCCACGGCGCACCGTAGCGAACGCGAGCGTCGGTCCGGCAATTCCTGGGAAGTCCGCGCCCTGGCCGCTGGCCAACGGTAAGGACCCCGAGCAGTTCCCGAGTGCCCTTTCCTATGCGGCACAGCCCGGCCCAATGGCCACGCGAACGCTGCAGGCAACCCCGACCAAGCCGCATGTCAGCGCGCATGGCGACACCACCGTTGCGGTCAAGCACTCCGACGAGCGCCCCCCTGCGGCAGCGCCGCGGAACGTAGCGGCAGTTACCGCAGCACCCCCGACACAAGCGGCCAAAAAACCTGGCAGCATCAGCCTGGTCCGTGTGGGAGACCGCTTCAATGATCCGTGGATGCGCGCCCTGATCGTGACCCCGAGCGCGCAGGATTACATGGAAACCACTCTGATCGGGGCACCGGATTACCGCAATCTCGGTCCTTATCTGGAGAAGCCGCCGAGCGCCGTTGCCGTGGCTTTCGCCGATGATCCCCATTCCGGGATGGCCACCGACCGATTTGCCGGCAACCCCGTCATTTTCGTCTCGACTGTGCCGTTTGGCGCCCCGCGAACGCCGTCACGCTGATCCAGTCGATGGCCGGCACAGGTCCCGCGCTAAACTTCATAAAATCTCTACAGCATTCCGAGCGCGTGCATGTAGGTCTCGAGAACCGCTTCGTGCTCGCGTCGCTCGTCTGCATCCTGCCTGCGCAACTGCACCACCGCCCGTAACGCTCTGGTATCGAAGCCGTTGGCCTTCGCTTCCGCGTAGACGTCGCGAACGTCGTCGGCGATCGCCTTCTTTTCTTCCTCCAGCCGCTCGATGCGCTCTACGAAGGCTTTCAAGTGATCCTTGGCAAAGCGCGTCGCCGGCTGCTCCTCTTTTGCCGCAGCGGCAGTAGACATCCACACCTCCTCCAGTGACTCGCATGCGCGCGTCCGGGGAGAGGAGGTTTTGTGGGCGCCGAGGTCAAGGCAAGACCTGCATCATCCACGCAGTACACAGGCGGCTTCGCCGTCATAGGTGTGCCGGGCATCCCGCCGACAAAGTCGGGTTCCCGTCCCGGCGGTGACGTTCGATGCAATCGGAGACCGCACTAATGCTTGTGGGCGGCCCTTTCGAATGCGGCCTGCTGCTCTTTCGAGGCTTCCTTCTGGTGCTTGGCCCTCCATTCCTCGTACGGCATGCCGTAGATGAGCTCGCGGCTTTGATCTTTGGACAGCGGCACGCGCCGTGCGTCGGCCGCATCTTTCATCCAGTTCGATAGACAATTGCGGCAGAAGCCCGCCAGGTTCATCAGATCGATATTCTGCACATCGGTGCGTGCACGCAGATGCTCGATCAGACGCCGAAAGGCCGCCGCCTCGAGCTCGGTTCGAGTCTTGTCGTCAAGCGCCATGGCCGCATCCCTTTCACCAGGAGGAAAACCGCGGGTCCGTGAAAGCCCCTTCAACAATAGTAACGGTCTGGTGCACTTTCCAGCGTTGAATGACGGCGTGAGGAGCACGAGGTCAAATTCCGTGAGTGCGGCCGCGCGCGACTTTCTTCAATCCTTGTTCCGTGCCGCGGTCGCCGCAGCGCATCCCGCAAGCTGCCTGCGGCCGCATTTACCTGGCCCTCCCGCCTCCGGCCGCCTGCTTATTCTGGCAGCCGGGAAGGCAGCAGCTTCCATGGCGCAGGTGGCGGAGAGCTATTTCCTTGACGAGCGCCGCTTCCCCGCAAGCCGCATCAGCGGCATCGCGGTGACGCGCCGCGGCTACGCCTGTCCGACACGTTGCGTGCGGGTGGTCGAAGCCGGGCATCCCGTGCCCGATGCTGCCGGTCTTGCCGGCGCCGCGGAAACCCTCGCGCTTGCCGATGGCGCGAACGCCGACGATCTGGTTCTGGTCCTGATCTCCGGCGGAGCCTCCGCCAACTGGATTGCGCCGGCCCCCGGTGTGTCGCTGGCGGACAAGCAGTCGGTCACCCGGGCGCTGCTCGCTTGCGGCGCCGCCATCACCGAGATCAATACCGTGCGCAAACACCTCTCCCGCATCAAGGGGGGCTGGCTCGCCCGACGCGTTCACCCCGCACAAGTGGTGACCCTCGGCATTTCCGATGTGCCCGGGGATGATCCCGCGGTGATCGGATCAGGCCCGAGCCTGCCTGACCCCACGACGCTCGCCCAGGCGCGGGAGATCGTTACCCGCTATCGGCTGGAATTGCCGCCGGTCGTGACCGAGGCATTGCGGGACGCGGCCAACGAGACCCCAAAGCCAGGGGATCCGGTTTTTTTCCGGACTTCCTTTGCGTTGGCGACGCGGCCGGCCGATGTGTTCCGCGCCGTCGAGGTGGCGGTCCGCGCCGCAGGTTATGAAAGCGTCCTGCTTGGCAGCCAGATTGAAGGGGAAGCGCGGGTGGTGGCTGCTGCCCATGCCGAGATAGCGCGCGACCTGCGCGCCAAAGGACGGCGGGCGGTGATCCTGTCGGGCGGCGAGCTTACCGTTACAGTGCGCGGACATGGGCGCGGCGGCCCCAACCAGGAATACGCCCTGGCGCTTGCCGCTGCGCTTGCCGGGACGTGTTCGATTGCGGCACTTGCGGCCGACACCGACGGCACCGATGGCGGTACCGGCCAACCCGACGATCCAGCCGGTGCCTATGTGGATGAGACCACCCTCCCCCGCGCCCAGGCGCTCCAGCTCGATCCCGCACGGTATCTCGATGACAACAATTCGTCGGAATTCTTCGAGAAATTGGGCGATCTCCTGGTCCCGGGGCCTACTCTGACCAATGTGAACGACTTCCGGGCCATCCTCGTTGACAGCTCATAGCGGTCACGCGATATGCAGCGTCACATTGGCTACTGAGAGGGGCTGTGGGTAGCGTGATGAAGGATTGGTCCCTGAGAACGGCCTTTCTGCGCTCGATTGGGAGCTGTGGTCTGCTTGCGAGCGCCGTTGCCATGACCAGCGAACCCGCCAATGCCGATTTTCGGCTGTGCAACAACACCAGCAACCGTGTCGGCGTCGCCGTCGGCTACAAGGAGAACGAGGGTTGGACGACGGAAGGATGGTGGAATCTGGCGGCGCGCAGCTGTGAAACCGTGTTGCGGGGCTCCCTCGTTGCGCGTTTCTACTACATCTACGCTGTGGACTACGACCGCGGCGGCGAATGGTCGGGACAGGCCTTCATGTGCACCCGCGAGAAGGAGTTCACCATTCGCGGCACCGAGGATTGCCTCGCGCGCGGCTACGACCGCACCGGTTTCTTCGAGGTGGATACCGGCGATCAGCCCTCATGGACCGTTCAGCTGACCGAATCGGCGGACCAGGTGCCGATGCAAGCCCTGCAATCTCGGGTGCCGATGATGCAGACACCGGCGGGGGCCGGCAAGCCCGGCATCCCGGCCCCGACCTCCCGAAGCCGTAATTGATGCGACGTCTGCGCAGGACCAAAATCGTCGCCACCCTCGGACCTGCCTCCTCCGGCCAAAGCGTCATCGCGAACCTGTTCTCGGCCGGTGCCGACGTGTTCCGCATCAACATGAGTCACACCTCGCATGAGCGCATGCGCGAGCTCGTAGCGGCGATCCGCGCGGTCGAGGCCGAGCATGGGCGGCCGATTGGAATCCTCGTCGATCTGCAAGGCCCGAAGCTGAGGGTAGGCAGCTTCGCCAACGGACCGGCGACCCTGATCAAGGGCGAAACGTTTGTTTTCGACTGCGATACCCGTCCCGGGGATTCCACCCGCGTACCCCTGCCGCACCCCGAGATCTTTGCTGCGATCGAGCCCGGCCAGACACTGCTTCTCGACGACGGCAAGATTCGCCTTGTCGCTACCGAGGTCGAGAAAGAGCGCATCGTCACGCGGGTGGAAGTCGGCGGAAAGCTCTCCGATCGCAAGGGCGTCAGCCTGCCCGACACCGTCATTCCGTTTTCGGCGCTCGCGGAGAAGGACCGCTCCGACCTCGAAGCGGCACTGGATGCCGGAATCGACTGGGTTGCGCTCTCTTTCATCCAGCGGCCCGAAGACATTGCGGAGGCCAAGAAGATCACCCGCGGCCGGGCCGCGGTGATGGCCAAAATTGAAAAGCCGCAGGCAGTGCATCGCCTGGCCGAGATCCTCGATGTTTCCGATTCGCTCATGGTCGCGCGCGGCGACCTCGGCGTGGAAATGCCGCTGGAGAAAGTACCAGGGGTGCAGAAGCTAATGACCCGCTCGGCGCGTCGGTCGGGCAAGCCGGTCGTGGTGGCAACCCAGATGCTGGAATCCATGATCAGCAGCCCGGTCCCCACCCGCGCCGAGGTGTCCGATGTCTCGACCGCGATCTTCGAGGGAGCCGATGCGGTCATGCTGTCGGCGGAATCCGCAGCCGGGCAGTACCCGGTCGAAGCGGTTGCCACCATGAATCGCATTGCCGAGGAGGTCGAGCGCGATCCGTTCTACCGCACCATAATCGACGCCCAGCGCACGGAGCCGGAAGCCACCGGCGCCGATGCCATCGCCGTGGCGGCTCGGCAGATTGCCGAAACCCTGGAGCTTTCCGCCGTGATCTGCTGGACGAGCTCGGGAGCCACCGCTTTGCGGGTCGCCCGCGAGCGGCCGAAATCGCCGATCGTGGCGATCTCTCCCAAGCTGGCGACGTGCCGGCGGGTAGCGCTGACCTGGGGCGTGCATTCCGTTTTCGCCGAAGATGCCCGCGACCTCGACGATATGGTCGACCGCGCCTGCCGCCTGGCCTTCAAGGACGGATTTGCCAGGCCGGGTCAGCGCGCCATCATCGTCGCGGGCGTGCCGCTCGGCACCCCGGGCGCCACCAACGTGTTGCGCATTGCCTTCGTTGGGAATCAGGTGTCGGAGGGCGGATGACAGAGGTCATCCGGCTCAAAGATCGCGTCCGTCCACTTTATCCGAGAGCTTCTTCACCAGCTCCGGGATGCGCTCGAGGTGCGGATGGATCGCAAGCGCGCGGCGGAATACTTCGAGCGCGTGCTTGTCGTCCCCGATCTCCTCCAGGATGATGCCGAGACCGGAGAGCGCTCCAAAATGGCGGGGTTCGCGGGCCAGCACCTCGCGGATGTCTGCAAGCGCCCGGCCGAAGTCTTTCATCGCGTAGTAGACGGTCGCGCGCCGGTTCCAGGCCTCGACGAAATCCGGTTTGATCTCGATGATGGTATTTAGAAGCTTCAGCGCGAGATCGTAGTCCTCGGCATCGACCGCGACCTTGACTCGGCTCATCAGCAGGTTCGCCGTGTCGCTCGTAGAGGCGAGCCAGATCGCCCAGATCCGCCCCTCGACGTATTTGGCGCTTTCCTCGTCCGGCGCCACCTTGAGCGCCTCGAACAGCCGGTCGAGATTTTGCGTCCTGTCCCCGCGCTGGGCGCGCGGCAGCGTTTTCGGCGGCCCAAGCGGCTTGAGCGGCTCGGACTCCACCCCTTGCGCCAGCGCGGGAGAAAACCAAGCCGCGACCGCGAAAATTGCCAGTGCGCCTTTGAGAGAGCGGCTCATGGTTGAACCTGCCGCTTTGCGCTACGCAACGCAGGGGCGGGTCTCAAACCCGCCCTTACAACCTTGAGCGAAATGCCGCAATCCCGCATCGCGTTCCGGCACATCAGCCCTGGCGCGCCTTGAAGCGGCGCTGGACCTTGTTGATCACATAGACCCGGCCCTTGCGGCGGACCAGGCGGTTGTTGCGGTGGCGGCCGCGCAGGGATTTCAGCGAGTTGCGGACTTTCATGACATGTTCCTGTAAAGAGGAATCCGGCCGCTTCCAGGCGCGATATTCCCAAAATCCGCCGGAAATTAGGGACGCGAGGCGCCCTGGTCAATCCGGGCCTCCGCTCGGCGAGTATTCCATTTCGATGAGATCGCAATGAATGAGCTGCGCGGACGTGTGATTGCGGGAACGTTCTTTCATGCTCCCGCGCGCGGCACAATCGAGATCCTTGAAGATGCGCTGCTCGCCCTGGATGAGAGCGGCACCATTGCGGCAGTCACGCGCAGGAGCGACCCCGATCATGCGCGGCGGCGCGCCGAGGCGGCCGCCGGCGGCAGGCTGATCTCGATTGCCTCCGGGTCCTACGTGCTTCCGGGATTGATCGATCTCCACATCCACGCCCCGCAATACCCGCAGCTTGGAAAGGCGCTTGATCGCTCGCTGGAGGATTGGCTCGAGCGCTACACCTTTCCGCTCGAAGCCCGTTATGCCGATCTGGGCTTTGCACGGCGCGCATACGAGGCGCTGGTTGACGATCTCGCCGCCAACGGGACCACGACCGCGGTGATGTACGGCACCATCCACGAGAGCGCCAACAAGCTGCTGGTCGACATTTGTCTGGAACGGGGGCTGCGCGCCTTTATAGGCAAGGTCGCAATGGACAACCCGGAGACCTGTCCGGATACCTATCGCGACGCCTCCACCGACGCCGCGCTTTCCGGCACGCAGTCGCTGATCGAATACATCGGGCGCCCCGGTGCAAGCGATCTCGTCAGGCCGGTGGTGACGCCCCGATTCATTCCGAGCTGCACGGATGCCACGCTCGCCGGGCTTGCCGAGATTGGCCGTATCTTTCGCTGTCATATCCAGACGCACTGCTCCGAGAGCGACTGGCAGCACGGCTACGCCGTTGCGCGGTTCGGACGCTCGGATGCGGAGAGCCTGGACCGCTTCGGCCTGCTCTCCCGCCACACAATTCTGGCCCATGCTCCGCTTTTGTCGGACCGGGATATGGGCCTGGTGTCGAGCCGCGGGAGCGGAATCGCACATTGTCCCTTGTCCAACGTATATTTCAGCAATGCCGTGTTCCCGCTCAGGGCCGCGCTCGCACGCGGGCTGCGGGTCGGCCTGGGAACCGACATTTCCGGCGGCCCCAGTGCTTCGTTGCTCGACAGTCTGCGCATGAGCGTAGCCGGCTCGCGCCTGCTCGAGGAGGGCGTGGACCCGGCCCTGCCGGCCGAGCGTCGCGGCCGGCGGGATTCGCGCATCGACTGGCGTACCGCATTTTTCCTTGCTACCGCCGGCGGCGCCGACGTGCTCGATATTCCGGTCGGGCGGTTCGCCCCCGGCAACAAGCTCGACGCCATCGTGGTGGATACGCAGATCGATCAAGGCAGCATCAGGATCTTCGAGCAGATCGATACGCTCGAGGACGTGCTTTCCAAGATCCTGCATACGGCGTCTCGCCGCAACATCGTGAACGTGTGCGTAGCCGGCCGCGCCATCCGGCGCGGAACGTAGATTACCGCCGCGAGGAAACACTTGCGACTTGACAAGGATGGGACCATTGCCGGCCAACCAATCAAGCGCGTCCGCGAGCTGGTGCGGCGGATGGGAAGTGCACATTGGAGCTATCGAGAAATCGCAGAGTTCTTTCACATTGATGATTTGAAGGGGCACACGTTAATTGACGAGATGGCAGTGCGGGGATTTCTGCAGGAGTCCGAGCGGCGCCCTGGTAACAGCAGCCGGTTCTACGAGTGCGGACCCCAGGGGCCTCGACTCGGCTCTGCTCGCCTATTGAAGGCGATCACGAGGCAGAAGGCCGATGTCATGATTGCAACATTCCTGCAACGCGTGGAAAGCGTGAATGCTCGGCCCGAATTGCTGGAACGTGTATGCGAGGTCCGCGTATTTGGCAGCTATCTCGAGGAGCGCGATGATCTTGGCGACATCGACCTAGCGGTGAGGACCGAGCGCAAAGAAGAATCCGGCAAGGATTGGGTTCGCGAGAGCCTGCGGCGCGCCGATATGTCCGGTCGCACGTTCAGCACCCACCTCGATCGAATCTCTTATGGTCACACTGAGGTCATGCGTCTATTGAAGGCGCGCAGCCGATATCTGTCTCTGCATACGATGGACGATCTCGAAGCGATTGGCGCTCCATCCAAGATCCTTTTCACGTACGGCTCCGGTTCGCGCTGACAACATTGATAGCGGCCAGCCGCACTGCATCACAAACTACTCTAGCCCGTCATTCCGGGGCCGCGAGCGCTCGGATCGGCGCTTCGCGCCGTCCGAGTGCGAGCGGAGCCCGGAATCCATAACCACAGGCCGTGCAGTGATGAAAG